>Ga0193697_1000007_pt1 | contig 109322 bp, 73 predicted proteins | sample L3m2metaG_FD_145073 | JGI IMG/M metagenome (GOLD analysis project Ga0193697, IMG submission 145073) | Soil microbial communities from a riparian zone of the East river system, Colorado, United States - L3m2 | ecosystem: Environmental > Terrestrial > Soil > Riparian zone | place: USA: East...
TAGACTGCAAACCGGAAATCGAGGCGCGCATCGAGAACGTGAGCCAGACGAATCGCTCGACGACGCTGGCGAAGGGGAACGCGAAGATCCAGACCGTCGAGCACGTGCTGGCGGCATTTTCAGGTTTCGAAATCGATAACGCGGTGATTGAACTGGATGCGAACGAGCCGCCAATTGGCGACGGGAGCGCGCGTGAATATTGCAAGATGCTGGAGGCGGCGGGGAGCGTGCCACAGGGCGAAAAGCGAGAACCTTACCGCGTGACGACGCCGCTGGAATTGCAGACCCAGGACACGTTGATGTCGGTTTTTCCGAATGATCGGCTGAAGATTTCGTGCACGAGTTCGGACAAGGCGGGGAGGTTTTCGCAATTTTTTACGGTGGAGTTGTCGCCCGACACGTGGAAACACGATATCTCACACGCGCGGACGTTTTGTTTTTTCGAGGAGATCGAATTCCTGATCAAGAACGGGTTGATTCGCGGCGGCAGCCTGGAAAACGCAGTGGTCATTCGCGATGACGCCGTGCTGACGACGGAACCGCTGCGTTATGCGGATGAATTCGTGCGGCACAAGGTGCTGGATATTCTCGGGGACCTGGCGCTGCTTGGCCGTCCGTTACACGGGCATGTTGTCGCGGTGCGGCCGAGCCACACAGCGAATTGCGAGCTGGCGCGGCTCATTCAGAATCAGATGCGAAAACCAATGGTAGCTATGCAAGCGTTCACCCCGCCTCCGGAGCAGGAAAAATCAGCGGCGAAGATCACACCGCAGCAAGCGACGGAAATGATCGAGCAAGGCAGTCTGGATATCGGCCAGATCATGAAAATAATTCCGCACCGGTATCCCTTCCTGATGGTGGACAGAATCACGAAGATCGATGGCAACAAGATTACCGGGGTGAAAAATGTCTCGGCCAATGAACCGTATTTCCAGGGTCACTTCCCGAATCACCCAATCATGCCCGGTGTTTTACAACTGGAAGCGATCGCGCAGGTGGCCGGCATCCTGATGCTGCGGCAGGTCGAGAATTTCGGAAAGCTCGCTTACTTCATGTCGGCCGAGAACGTGAAATGGCGGAAGCCGGTGCGGCCCGGCGATACGGTGACGATTTCGGTCGAGTTAGTGAAGGCGCGCAGCAAGATCGGCAAAGCGAAGGGTGTTTGCTCGGTAGATGGCGAGTCAGTCAGCGAAGCGGAAGTGACGTTTATGCTCGTGGACGCATGAGCGGCGACACGCAAATTCACCCCACTGCAATCGTCCATTCAAAGGCGCAGATCGGATACGGCTGCTACATCGGGCCGTACTGCATTGTTGGACCGGAGGTGGTGCTTGGGGCAAACTGCCGTCTGCACTCGCACGTCGTGATCGATGGGAATACGGTGCTCGGGGAAAGCAATGAGGTTTATCCGTTTGCGACGATCGGCCTGAAGACACAGGACCTGAAATGGAAAGGGGGCACGACGTGCACGCGGATCGGCGATTTCAATACGTTTCGCGAGCACGTGACAATTCACAGCGCGACCCGAGACGGCGAATGCACGACGGTGGGTTCACACAGCAACCTGCTGGCCGGCGCGCACGTGGCTCATAATGTGACGCTGGGCAATCATATCATTATGTCCAACGTGGCGATGCTGGCGGGCCACATCACCGTGGAGGATTATGCGGTCATCGGCGGAGTGGCTGCGGTTCACCAATTCTGCCGGATCGGGAAAATGTCGATCATAGGGGGCTGTTCGAAGGTGGTGCAGGACGTGCCGCCGTTCATGATGGCGGATGGCAACCCGGCGACGACACGCACCGTCAACAAGGTCGGGATGACGCGCAACGGGGTTTCCGAAGAGGCGCAGACCGCGTTGAAGCAAGCTTACAAGCTCGCGTTCCGATCGGGCTTGACGATTCCCAATGCGCTGGAGCGAATGGAAGCCGAACTTCCGCCGTTGCCGGAGGTCCAGCACTTGATCCAGTTCATCCGCACTTCGGAGCGGGGCATCGGGAAATAAGAACCTAAAACTTAAAGGTAAAAGAAAACACGATCGCGTGGGTCTTGATTTTGCCGATGCGCAGCTCCTCGTCGGCCCCGAAAATGTCTTCGGCTCTCCAGTGGGGTGATTCCGCTTGAAGATACTTATAACCCAAACCCACCGCCATCTGATCGTTGATACTGAACTTCAAGCCGCCGTAGGCCTGCCAGGCAAAGACGGCGTCTGAATCGCTCCCGTCCAGAAAGAATGTATTTCCAGGGTCGTTGTTCACGAGGTCGGCATCGATGAACGCAAATGAAACACCGGCTCCTGCGCCCACGTAAGGAACCAAACCCGTTCTGTTCGGCAGCTTGAAGGTAATGTTGGCCATGATCGGCACGTTGCCGATGACCGAGTCGCCCTCGGAGATCGGGCCATTGATGTGATCGATGTAGTTGTAGGAGATGCCGGTTTCACCGCCAATGGCGACGACATCCGAAAAGTTATATCCGCCTCCAATCGCGAAGCGAAACCCGGGATCGAACTCGATTTTTGTGCCCGGCGCTATTCCAAGAAATTCTTTGATTTTGACATCTTCGGTGATCGTCGGCCCGATTTCGGCCTTCACGTAAGGGCCGGAATGCTGCGCGTGAGCCGGAGTGACTGAATAAATTATACAGCCAAACCAAGCGGCGCTGAAACTACACACCATTCTTTTCATATTCCTCCTGAACTGTTGGTTAACCTTCGGTCTTCGCCCTCTTGCCTAGACGGTCGAAAATATTCTGTCAACCGTTTTCGGCGGCTCCAAGTGGGAGAGTTGGCGAAGAATTGATGGTGGCGCTGCGCGGGCGTGGAAAAGCTATTTGCCGCGACGGGGTTTTAGCTTAAAATAATGCACCTCGGTTGGAGAGATGGCTGAGTGGTTTAAAGCGCGCGCCTGGAAAGCGCGTGTACCTAAACAGTACCGGGGGTTCGAATCCCCCTCTCTCCGCCACCATAACTGATGAATGCAACTTCTCTCGCGCCCCCTCCACTGACTCGCGCCGCGCCCGATGTGGTCGCGTCGGTGCGTCCCGTTACCGAACGGCTTCAATCACTCGACGCATATCGTGGACTGATTATGCTCACGCTTCTGGCGGGTGGAATCTTTCATTCCCTCAAGGGGCATCCAATGTGGAATTGGCTTTACGTGCAAAACGAACATGTCCCGTGGGCTGGGTGCGTCTATTGGGACCTGATCCAGCCATCGTTCATGTTCATGGTGGGAGTAGCGATGCCGTTTGCGCTGGTGCGGCGGGTAGTGCTGGGTGACTCGTGGACGGCGCGCTTCAGGCATGTGCTGATTCGCGCCTTCAACCTGTTTGCCATTGGCGTGCTGTTGGACAATTTCGGCGCCGAAAAGTGGAGCATTGGATACATGCGGGTGCTGCAGCAGATCGCGATCGGCTATGTGTTCGCATTCTTCGTCGTGGGGAAAAGCTTTCGAATACAGGGCCTTGTCGCCCTCGCCATTCTTGTCGGCTATAACCTGCTTTGGATGTTCAATCCGTGGAACGGTCCGGGAGGACCATGGGTGCGCGGCAACACGAACATTGGCAGCGCGTTCGATATGTGGCTGCTGGGACGGAATTACACCGGCTATTACGTTGGCATGAATGCGATTCCGTCCACCGCGACGATCATATTCGGAGTGATGGCCGGCGAAGTGATCGTCAAGCGATTGCCGGCGCGTAAGACGATGCTGATCCTGCTGATCGCGGGGCTCAGCGGAATGGCAGCAGGTCTGGCCGTGAGTCCGTGGCTGCCGCTGATCAAACGCATTTGGACGCCGAGCTTCGCGGTTTTTGCGGCGGGTTGCACCACACTCATCTTGCTGTTCTTTTATTGGAGCATTGAAGTGATGGGTTGGAGAAAATGGGCGTTTCCGCTCGTTGTGGTTGGGATGAACTCGATTGCAGCTTACGTGCTGGGCAATGCGTTCGGCGGGTGGTTTCGCAGCGCGAGCAATGGGTGGATTTCGTGGTTGAAGGGGCCTATGGGCGTTTGGTACGCCGTTTTCCAGCATGCACTGTTCGCAGCCGCAGCGTGGGGAGTGCTTTATTGGCTGTACCGCCGAAAAATATTCTTCAAGGCGTGAGGCTGCTTACGCGGTTAGCGCCTTCACCGTTGCTTCGAGACTCGGAACGTCTGCGACGTTGAGCATCTGCGCATTTTTGTCGATGCGCTTCATGAAGCCGCTCAAGGCAGTACCCGGACCGAGTTCGATGAAGCGCGTGAAGCCTTGAGCAAGCAGATAGCGCATCGAATCTTCCCAACGAACAGAAGCCGTGACCTGCTCGACGAGTCGTTGAGCGATTTGTGCAGGCGGTCCGTGGGGTTCAGCAGTCACATTCGAAACGACGGTCACTTTCGGCTGGGAAATACGAACTGATCTCAGGGCCTGCTCGAGTTTGGTCCGGACGGAGGACATCAACGGAGAGTGATATGCGCCGGCGACGATCAGCGGGAGCGCGCGCTTCGCGCCGCGGGTTTTCGCGAGTTCGCACGCTTGTTGAAGCTTATCGGAAGCTCCGGAGATCACAATCTGTCCGGGACAATTCAGGTTCGCGAGATAAACGCCCTCTTCGGAGCAAACCTGGCGAGTGGCCGCTTCATCGAGGCCGATGATTGCGGCCATGCCGCCCTGCGTCGTTTCGCAGGCTTCCTGCATGAAGCGGCCGCGCTCGCGCACGATGCGCAAACCATCTTCAAAACTCATCGCCCCCGCCGCAGCGAGCGCGGTGAATTCGCCCAGCGACAGACCGGCTGTCGCGTGAAATTCAAGGCCAGGAACCTTTTCACGCAACAGTTCGAAGGCGAGCCAGCCGACGAGAAAAATTCCGGGTTGCGCGTGTTCGGTTTTGGTCAACTCGGCTTCGGGTCCTTCGAAGCAGATACGCGCCAGATCGTAGCCGAGAGTCGCATTCGCGCGGTCGAACCAGGATTTTACGGTCGGAATTTGCGCGGCCAAATCCTTACCCATGCCGACGGTTTGCGCGCCCTGGCCGGCGAATAACAAAACAGTTTTGCCCATATAAAAGCGCCCGACTAAACACAAATTGCGCGGAGGGTGAAAGAGACAAATTCGGACTATGGATCTTGCAGCACGCGATAAAAGCGCACGTTCACGCCAGTCGTCAGGTCGGGGATTGTAACGACGCCGCCCGTACCGTCGATAGGCGCCGGTGTATCGATACTGATCCACTGGATCGGCGGATTGAGGCTGTTCGCGCGCTGCAGGTGATAAGTGTGATTGATGATCGTGGTGAAGCTCACCTCCGTAAAGGCGCTCATGTAGCGAATCGAGGTTATGCGTATGCCGCCCATCACAGCGCTGAACTCACTGGTATCGCCGGTAGTGCGGTCCGTCGCGGTCGCCGTGAAGAACTGGTTTGAGTAAGTCGCGCTGGTGACACATGCAAATTCTGTGAATCCATTTCCATCCGTATTGACGTCCACCTTACCGGCGTAGAATTGTCCTTCGCCGTAACCGTTGTTTTCGATGGCGACATTCGCATAGACGTCGATCGAAAAATTGCGATTGGTTGCGCTCTGCAAATAACCCTGAATGATGGTGCTGCTCGTCAGATAGACCACGTTGGTGATCGCCGGAAAGTTCTGCAAATTGTTCGGGCCGGTGTCGATATCGCCAATGTCATTGAGACTGACCGCACCGTCAGTTTCATTCGTGGCTTTCAAATTGATGCCGAGCCGCCCATTGGAATATACGGAATTGCCCCGGATCGCATTGCCAAAGGCATTACTCACGACAAGTACGCCGTCACCCGTATTGTACGCGACGACATTCGCCTCAGTCCGGTTTGTTCCTCCGACAACATTGTTGCGAGCAAATGAAGTCAGAAAAACGCCCGGCCCGGCATTCGGGATCCCAAAGGCGCCTGAACGGTCAGTCCCAATGAAGTTACCGCGAAGAACATTTGTGGTAGCGTTCAAGCTAGCACTTCCGCCGATACCGATGCCGCCGGCACGATTGCCCGAGATGACGTTTCCAGCTCCTGGTTCTGAGCCGCCGACTGTTGTCAGTCGAGCCCCGACGGAGATCCCAAACCCGCCATTAGTCAGAGCAGCCGACCCGGAAACATCGACTCCAACGTAGTTGCCTTGAATGACGTGATCGTAACTACCCGGCTCCACTCGAATCCCGTCTCTTCGATTGCCGGATATTACGTTCCGCGACTCGGGCTCGGGTCCTCCAATCCTATTCCCACTGGAAGCTACTCTGACGCCCACATCGCCATTTGGTACAGCTTTTCGGCCGTTCGCGTCAGTGCCGACAAAGTTGCCCACGATGACATTACGCGCTCCCTGGACATCGACGCCGCTTGACAGATTTCCAGAGAGCAGGTTGCTTTGGATCAAATTGTCAAGACCGACATTGCTCATAAAAATGCCTCGAAAATTCGGCAGTGCAGTCGTACCAGATGCGTCCGTACCAATGTAATTCCCGACGATTGAATTGCTCATAGAATCGAGGTTGGCGAACAGCGAAACCCCATCGCGAAAACTACCCGAAATGATGTTTCGAGCCCCGGTTTCGGTGCCGCCGATCAGGTTTTGGGTCGAACCGTTCAATTGAATGCCGTCGCTCCCGTTACCTAGCGCAGCAGCGCCGTTTCGATTAAGGCCAATGAGGTTACCCTGAATAGTGTTGCCGTCGCTAGAGTTCAGGGAGATACCGCCGCCGTTACCCAAATAACCAGCGTTACCAGAGATGACATTGCCAGCCCCGGCTTGAGAACCGCCGATAACATTGTTGGCGGCGCCACCAAGGGAAATGCCTGAACCCAAATTTCCCAGCGGCGCGAGCCCTCCGGCATCAGTCCCTATATAGTTGCCTTGAACGATGTTATACCGGGACTGCGAGCCAATTTCGATGCCTTGCTCCCTGTTACATGAAATTACATTACGGGCCACCTCAGTAGTACCGCCAATTATCGTATTCGAGCAGCCAGCCATGTTGATCCCGCAAAGCCGGTTTCGAATCGGCGAGGTGCCCTTGGCGTCACAACCGATATAGTTGCCCCGAATAACATTGAATGGCGATACATAAACATACACACCGTTGCGGTTGTTGCCGGAAATCACATTACCTGCTCCGGGCGTCGTGCTACCGATGGAATTGTAACTGGAACCCGAATACAGTGCGATGCCGTCGCTGCCGTTGGCACCGTATGCCGCTCCGGAAACGTCAGTTCCAATGTAATTTGCCTCGACGATGTTGCTTGAACTACCGACGAATCGAATGCCATTGCCCACATTACCCATGATCACGTTGCGCCCGACCGGATCCACCAGGCCGATCTGATTTCCGATAGAATTGTTTACTACGATTCCACTGCCATTTTGACGAAAAGCCGGAGTGTCGGGGCCGATATAGTTCCCCGCAATGAGGTGGCGACCACCGCCTTCGATTAGAATTCCAGCGCCACTTGCGAAGCTGCTGATTGCCAACCCGACCAGCGAGCAGCCTACCGCCTGAAGCTGAAGGCCGGCAGGAGCGCCTCCCGCGCTAAAGCCATCGATTCTGATGATCGGAGCATTACTGTGGCCGGGCTGAGTTGTGCCGTCGATCAGGACTGTCCCGGTGATAATGGGGAGGGCAGACGACGGGAGGATGGTTTGCGGACCTGAAGCAATATTGAAGTCGATGGAGTCCGGGCCGGGCGTGGCGTTGGCATCGAGAATGGCCTGGCGCAGTGAACCCGGTCCGCTGTCATTGGTCGTCGTTACCGTAAAAATGACGGCGGACGCGGAGTTCGCAAAGACGGCGAAACCGAAGGACAGCAAAAGCGAGCGCAACATATACTTCCGCGCGTTGGATTTAGATACGAAGAGTTTAACACAGCGGTGCTACCAAAAGCAAACTCGGTAGCAAAAATTTCTACGAGGCAACGCGTTTTGCCCGGCTCAGTAACGCAGTGACGAGGCCTGGAATGGTATGTTCTTTCGCCTCAACGGCCGGCTTCAAACCAAGAGCACTCAAAGCCTTGCTGGTTTCCGGCCCGATCGACGCCAGTTGGGTTTTCGGAAACTGTTGCAACAGTTTCGGCAAATCAAAGCGAGCGTGAAAGTTTTCCACCGTCGAACTGCTCGTGAATGTAATCCAATCCGCTCCGACTTCGAGCAGTCGTGCTGCTGCGCCGTTGCGATCTTCGGTTTCGGGCACGGTTTTGTAGCACGCGATGTCATCGACGATTGCACCGTGTTCTTCAAGCGCTTTGAACAATTCCGGGTTGGCGACCTGGGCGCGCAAGAGGCATATTCGCAGGTTGTCAATGCTCTCGTAGCCCTGAAAGGCCGAGACGATTTTCTTCGTCAGATATTCCTCCGGCATCAGGTCCACTTTCAAATGTAGTTCCTGCAGTTTTGCCGCCGTGCCGGGGCCGATCGCGGCGAGGCGCACGCCACCGATGTCGCGCAAATCATCAAAAGTCTTGAAGAAATAATCAAAGAATGTCGTGACACCGTTCGGGCTGGTGAAAATGAGCCAGTCGTACGCATTCAACTCGAGGATGGCATCGATCAGATCCTGCTTTTCATCCGGCGGCACGATTTTGATCGTGGGAATTTCGAGTACTTCTGCGCCAAGTTCCAGCAACTGTCGTGAGAGTTGACTCGCCTGCTCACGGGTGCGGGTCACGACAATACGCTGGCCAAACAGTGGACGCTTCTCGGCCCAGTTCAGCTTGTCGCGCAATTTCACAACGTCCCCGATGACGGTCACGGCAGGTGCCTTAAACTGAGTTTTGTCTACGACATCAGCGATCGTGGCCAGCGTGCCTTGAATGGATTCCTGCTGGCCGGTGGTTCCCCAACGAACCATTCCGACCGGAGTTTCGGCGGGCATGCCGTGTTCGACGAGAGAGTCGGCGAGCTTGCGAATCCGTTCGACGCCCATGAGCACCACCTTGGTGCCGGGAATTTTCGCCAGTTGCTCCATGTCGATCGAAGTTTCGTCCTTGCTGGGATCTTCATGGCCGGTCACGACAGTGAAACTGGAGCAATGGTCGCGATGCGTCAGCGGGATGCCCGCGTAGTTCGGGCCGGCAGCAATGGACGATACACCAGGGACAACTTCGAAAGGAATATCGGCATCGGCCAGTTGCTCGGCCTCCTCGCCGCCGCGGCCAAAAATGTAGGGATCGCCGCCTTTGAGCCGCACGACGGTTTTGCCCTCGCGAGCTTTTGCGACGAGCAATTGATTCAATTCGTCCTGAGGAATCGCGTGCTCGCGCGCGCGTTTGCCGCCGTAGATGAATTCGGCTTCTTTGCGGGCCAACCGCAATAAATCCGCGTTTACAAGCGCGTCGTAAACAACGACGTCGGCGCGACCAAGCAACTCCGCCCCGCGCAACGTCAGCAACCCGGCATCGCCAGGCCCGGCGCCAACCAGATATACGATTCCTTTCATCGCCTGCAATTTACTCGATCAACTGTTTCTTTCGAGTGACGCGAGCACGTCGGGATCGCGCACATCGACCCAGCGGCCCTCAATGGCCATGCCGGCGATACGATGGCCGGTTTTGACCATCGCGTTAATGGCATCAGTCAATTCGTATTCGCCACGCGGGGATTTCTGGAGCGCCGACGTAAATTCGAAAAGCACGGGACGAAAGATATAGATGCCCGCGTTGTACCACGCCACCTGCCCGGGTTTCAAAAAGCCATGATTACGAAGTTCGTCGAGTTCACCATCGCTCGGCTTTTCAACGACGCGCGTCAGGCAAAACTGGTGGTCAAAAAAGTTCAAACCGCCTTTCGTTACATCTTCGCTGCCGGTGACCGTAACAAGTCCTGAAAAAGTCGCTTCGCCGAATCGTTTGATCATCTGGCCGTACGTCTCGGGTTTTACGAGAATGTCGCCGTAGGTGAGCAGGAAGGGGTCATTGCGGACAAATTCCCTGGCCAATTCCGGGGCTTTGCCGGTCCCGTCCTGCACGACCTGGCGACCGTAAGCGACGCGCGCACCCCATTTTGCCCCGCTGCCGAAATGGCTCTCGATAACTTCAGCCCGAAATCCCGTCACGATAAACACCTCCTGAATGCCGTTATTTACCAGCCCTTGCAGGATATGTTCGAGAATGGGCGAACCATTGACTTTGAGCATCGGCTTGGGAAGCTCGTTCGTCAGCTCGCGCATGCGCGTGCCTTTGCCTGCGGCTAAAATGACTGCCTTCACCGGCCTCAATTCTTCCGAACGATTTGATCGAGAGCAATGATTTCATGCGAATGATTCCGCCTGAAGGCGGGACTCCGACGTCGTCACCCGCCCTGAGTGGCCGTTGAATTTCGCATGCCGTTGAAAGCGCCGGAGTCCCGCGTTTACGCGGCTTAGTTTACGGCGATTGGCAGGCTCTCGGAGTGGCTGTTGAACTCCGGCGCGTACACGCACTGGATTTCGGCGACGCCGGTTTGATAGCGGCCCTTGTGCTGGACCCGCGTCGAATATTCGAAGACGTAAACGCCTTTCGGCAGGTAGTCGATGAAGAAATGGCTCGCGGTGTCGCGCGTCGATTCGTAATAGGCCAGCCCGTCCTGATATTTGTAGCGCGAGATCACGTTCACGGGCTCCGTCCCGCTGCCGCGCTGGTCTTTCAAGTGGACATACTCCATATCGCGATCCACCCGCAGTTCGATTCTCACGACCAATTCATCACCGACTCCCAACGCGCCTTTGACGGGTGCGATCACGGGGCCCTTGGCCGTGTTGCTTTTCGCGTAGAGGCTCTTCTTCAACTTTAAAGGTGTGCCCTCGTGAGGTGTCACTTTCGAGATGTCTTCGAGGTACTGCCAATGCAGGCTGCCCCAGGCAACGCCCTGATCCACTTTCCTGATTGTGACCTCGCCAAACTTTGGCTTTACTTCCGCGCCCGCAAATTTCTGCTCATAAAACCCTGTTCCTGCTTCGACCTTTTCTGGCTTGATCTCGCGACCGCCGATCTTCACTTCCACCAGCGCATCTGACGCGAGCAAATCGCGTCCGCGCAACAGCAACGCATAAACCGCATCCGCTGTCGCCTTGGTCGTCTTCCAATCCTGCGTCTGTTTCTGCTTCAGCAACCAGACTTTGCACTCTTCGACGGCCTTTGAGTCCCCGACCACTTCGTCGAAGGCTTCGATCATGAGGGCTTGTGTCTCGATGGGGGCGCGATACCACCACCACGACAACTCGGTCTCGCGCCAGAACATGCCCATTTCCTCGTTCGTGACGGACCGCTCGCGAATCGATTTCATGATGCCCTGGGCAGTTTGCTTGTCGCCGAAGCGATGCAGAGCCAGCGCGAGATGTCCCTGCGATTGGCGATTGCCTGATTCGAGCCAGTACTTGCGCGACTGGCCAAGGAAATAATCGACTGCTTCTTTGTGTGCTGCGGCAACTGCCTGGTCTTTCAGGAAGAAGCTCCGACCATAAAGGTAGAGGGCGATCGTGGGATTGAGATGATTATCGTTCTTATTGGCGTGGCGCAGAATTTCGCGGTAGGTTTCATCAATCCAACCGTCGAGCCGCCGCAATGCACGGACCGCCGGCTGCACATCAACATCGGCGCCGAGGTGGCGCATACGTCCAAAGCCGGTCACGATGTAAAGCGTGATGTAGTCGTTTCCGCGACCACCCGGAAACCACGGCCACGAGCCATCAGCCAATTGCATTTCGGCAAGCTGCTTCATCGCGCGCGCCAATTCGCTGTCGAGCCGATTGGCATCAAATAGAATTCCGACGTTGCGACGGGCCTGGCTTTCGTTTTGCGCGTGGATCAGCCACGGTGTCTCCTCAACCATTACGCTCTTCAGGTCCTGATTTTTCTGTAACGGGCTGTCGAGTGCAGGTGTGTTTTTCCACAAGTCGAAGATGCGACGGATTTTCGGATCGGAGTTCGCCATCGTGCGCGCGAGCGAGTTCGCGTAAAGCCGATTGAAAATCTGCTCCGAACATTCATGTGGATACTCCATCAAGTACGGCAGCGCCATCACCGCATACCACGACGGGTTCGAGACCATTTGCACGGTGAGGCCCTTGTGCTGCAGCGTGTCGGACCTTTCGGATTTGATGAGCTTCGTGAACTCGAACTTCTTCGTCCCCGGCCCGCGAATCGGCAACGGGAGCGACTCGGTAATGTAAATGCGCCGGGAGAGCACAGGCAAATAGCCTTCCTCGCCATCGGAAATCTTGCCGGTCGATGCCACGGCTTTGTAAACCAGAAATCCCATTCCGTCCGGTACCTTCAGGCGCCACGAGTAACTGCGCGACTCTTTCGCTGGAATGTCGAAATCAATTTCCGGTTGCGCATTGCCCAGCGCTTTGTCGGCTGAATCATTACTGGCAGCTTCAGCCAGCGTGAGCCGCACTTTGCCGGTTTGGCGTGCAGCGGATTGGTTTGACACTTTCACCGTGAATTCCAACAAGTCCGCCTCGCGCAGGAACCGCGGCGGATTCGGTTGCACCATGAGGTCCTTGGCTGTGACTGTTTTCCCTTCCAGAAAACCCGACCGGAGATTCTTGTCATGTGCAAACCCCATAAAGCGCCATTGTGTGAGCGCCTCGGGCATTGCGAACTCGAGTTTCACCACGCCATTCTTGTCGGACACCAAATGCGGGAAGAAGAACGCCGTCTCGTTCAGATTTTTGCGCGCGGTGACTTGTGACAAATCTGGCCCCTTTGCTGAGGGTTCTTTATTCACAGGACTGCCACCGGGCGGAATGGCGCGCTTTGCCATGCTCCACTCTTCGGCTACCGCAAGCTTTTCTTGTCCGGCCGCCGCTGTCACCATCGGAGCGCCCGCATAATCCGTGTCTGCGAGCATGGCTCCGTTCTTGGAGAAGACGTCGTATCGTCCGCGCGCGAAATTGTATCCACGCAAGTTAGCGACAAGGTCGGAAGGAAATGATCGATACGTATTCGGGACGTGCACGTAGTAAGAGGGCCAATACCCGTGGAGCTGCTGAAATTGCTTCTCCATGTTTTGAAAGAGCGGGCTGGCGGTGCTGTAATCCTGCCGGAAAAAGCCGAAGCGTTGCTGCCAGTGTGCCTGCATGAACGCATCCAGCGACTGGTCGTAGAGCGTGGCGACGATTTCAGCGACTGCCTTGTGCGCATCCCGTCCGGTCACCACTGCCGTCCACGTCTCCTTCTGCGCGGGTTGCAACTTCGATGTGAAATGTTCCCACTTGATTTCGAGGTCTTTGTTGCTCCATGGAACATCAATGCGGCGTGAAATAAGGTAGGCGCGGTTCTCCCGGATTTGCGTGATATGCAGCGTGAACCCGCCGCGCATCGATTCGTCAATCGCGCGTTTGATCTGCTGCTGCGTTTGCCCAGCCTTCGTCCAAAAGCGCTCGAGTATCTTGTGCCGGTGCTCGATTTCGATAAACGCCCGTCCTTCGTCGTAACCTGTGCCCCAAAGCGCCATGAACTCCTTGCCCGGTTCAACCGACCAGGCGGGTGCGTCAAATAATTGCGGAATTTTAATCGCAAGCTTCGTGGCTGCCGGATCGACGACCCGAATTTGGGCTTGGCCTGTCACCTTCTTACCGAAGCGGTCCTGAGTTTCGAAGACCGCGCGGTAAACACCGACGCCAAGTTTGACTTCGGCTTTCGCTTGGCCCTTGGCATCGGTCGTGAAGCCGCGTTAACACAGCGTCCCCAGGCGGCCACGAATTTGGATTGGATAAGTCTTCTTCGGACGTCTGCGTGGAATCAAAATCGCCGGAGTATCGCCAGTAATGGGGTCCAAGTTGCGGGCGCTGTACCTGCGCAGGCTCCTTCAGCCGATATATTTTTAGACTGCCTTCTGCAACCTGCGGCTCGCTATCCAAGGTCTGCGTGGTGATCGTGACTTCGACGGGCTTTTCAACGGTTTGCCATTCGGCTGCGCTTACGACTGACTGAAGCGCGGTGTAGCCGACGCGAACGACGCGCTGATCAGATCGCGTCTCGCCCGCAGTGTCCGTCACATCGGCATAAACCGTAAATGAGAAGGTCGGTTCGTTCGTAGGCGAAATGGATGCATCGGGCTTCGCGACGAACTCGATTGTGAACGCCCCGTCGGTTCCCGTCTCGGCGGTGCCATGGGCGATTTCCTGGCTGCCCTGCTGGTAACGCGGCATGCGCCACGAATACCAATACCACCAGTAAGGGAACTGCACTTCCCGCACGACGCGATACCGCACCTTCGCACCGTCGACTGCGGCGCCGGTGTAAGCCGTCGCCTTGCCCTGGAGCCGCACCTTGTCGTTGAGCTTCGCCGCGATCTTCGGCGCTTCCAATTCCACCTGAAACTTCGGGCGTTTGTATTCCTCCACGTTGAAGTGGACAGCCCCTTGCGGCCCGCCCTCGGTGTAGATTCGCATCTGGCCCATGAGGCGGTCGCGCGGCGCGGTGAAGCTCCCGGAGAACGAACCATAATCATTGCAGCGGCGGGTCTGCCGTTCGATCTCTTTGTTGTTGGGATCGGCGAAGATGACCGTCACTTGCTGGCCCGGGAGCAGGTCATATTTGTCTGCTTCTGTATTTACGCGAACACAAATGCCTTTGTATTGAACCGTCTGACCGGGGCGATATAGCGCGCGATCTGTAAAGAAAATCGTTTGCTCGTTTACGGGCGGCGTGTTGTGTCGATACGCGCTGACATCCTGTTGCGACGCCACCTGATCATCGCCGCGGCGGGCGCGGATCAGATAATTGCGTTCCTTACCTGGAAATGAAAAGAACCCGTTCTCATCCGTGCGTCCGCCAGGTTCGGCAACGCGATTGCCGTTCCTGTCCAAATACCATGCGTCGATCTCAGCGTTCACGACCGGTTCGCCGGAGTTCGCCTGGAGAACGAAGCCTTCGATTTCACCCTGCCGCGGCCGCAAAATGAGCGCCAGATCACTGACCCATACATCGGCGTAAGAAACCTGGTTGCTTTGATCACTGAACTTCGGATCGACGCTCGCGACTACGAAATAAAAACCTTTGTTCAGTTTGTCGGGCGCAGGAATCTCGTGCGTGCGCGTCAAATAATTGGTTGTGGGGCGGAGCGCGGTGGACCATTCCAGAGCAGGCCGCTTCGCCAGCAACGCCTTGTGCTCGTCGTCGTTGAGATTTTCCGGACGATTGTGCCGCCGACCCAAAAAGTCATCCCAGTTCCAGGCAACCACCCGGAAATAAACATTCGTGACGTTCTTGTAATTGATTTCGATCTTCGGCCAGGGCGCATTCCATACTCGCTCCGCACTGATTTGCAGGGATTTGCTTTCGATTTCTCCGATCAAGTTTGCGCAGAGCCGTCCGCCGGCGCTGCTCGGGAACGCGTTCTTGCCGCGCAAGGCAAGTTGGCGCGCTTGCACGAGCTCACGCTCCTGCTGCAGAACGCGCGCCCAGGCATCCAGCGCCATGGCCGAGGTCTCATGGTCTGCCCACGCATCGACAAAACTTTTCAGCGCGGCCTTGTAGCGTGCCTCCTTCTCCTCACCAAAGGCGACGTTGTGACCAAAGGCGAGACGCTGTAAATCCACGTCAAGAAACGCGCTTTTGTCCGAATCGTTCTGGTGAAATCGCAACAGATCCTGATAGAGCGCGATGGCACGTCCGTAATTCGATGCGTTAGTGCCGCGATCAACGTTCCACTTCAGAAATTCACTGACCGCCGCCAGGATCGGCCCCTCCGCCGAGATCTCGAACGCATCCCGCGGTTTTGCGCCGGCTTGCTCCGCCGCCGTGTAGAACGTCAACGCCTCCTGTGCCAAAAAATCATAAAGCGTCGGGCGATACGAATCCGGCACGTCCCCTTTGGTGAGCAGGTCATTGTAGCTCGCGATCGGGATTCGCTTCAGAGCCGTGTGCGAGGCGAGGGCATTTTGGAAATGCCGGTCGATCTCCACAAAGAGACGCGCCAAATCCCACGTTGTGAAATCCAGTCCGGGCGCTTGCGCGGTGGTTGTGCGCTGCATGAAGCGCCAGCGATTGTTTTGAAAGTACTGCCAGTACCAGTGCGCGAGCAAAGTCTCGAGGACCGGTTTGATCTCCTGCGGCGCTCGCGCCAGCTCCGCTTGCATGCGCGTGATCTTCTCCTCCGGCTTGTTGCCCTGGATATTCCCTTCGAGGACGATTTTTCGCGCGATCGCCTTGACCGCTTCGGGATACGATTTGTCGCGCAGCGCGTCCCGGATGATCGGCTCGAGGACCTCGATGGCCGTCTTCGGGAGCCCCTTTTGCACGGCCTCATCTACCTTTTTCCATTCCGCATCGCGGGACGCGGCGCCAGCCAGTGCGGCCCACGTTAATGCCAGCAGTGTTGCAATCAATGACCTCTTCATTGCTCAATTACCATTCGGCACCCTACGTCATTAGTCGGAAAAACCACCCAAATACTCCCGTTTGAACACAGCACACCTGACGACATCCGGCCCTGATATGCCGGATTTTCTCACTGGATCTTCATGCGATACAGGTGCACTTCGTAAGCCTTGAAACCATCGTCAAACTGCCCATCGCGAATATTGATGGTGCGCGACTCGTTCAACACCTCGACTGCTTCGCCCACTTTCAGCTCACGCAGCTGAAACACCGGGTGAGCAGGCGCGTTTCTCATGTTCACAGCGAAGACGTACCCCCGGTCCTCGTGACTTTTTACCATCGTGGCCACTGGGGTGTTCTGACCTGAAGAATTTACAGCGATGGCTTCCCGGAGGGTCGGGCTATTCAGAACCGGAGCCAGCCGTTGGATTTCCCGATTGAGAGCCGTCACCGCCGCGAGCATTTCCGGGTCGTCCAGCAACGCCGCTTCCTTGAAAACGGGTTTGAACTGGTGAACGAAGTAGACAATCCCCTTCGAGCCGTGAATCAGAGACATCCAAACCTCCGAACGGACCTGCTCGGGGGTGGCCCTTGCATCGGGATTGCTGATATGGGTGCATTCGATGCAATTCCAGACGACCTTTTCGCCACGGCTCCACTCGCGCAACCGCTCGACACCGCGCGCGACGAATTCGAGTTTGCCGGCAATGTCTCTATGCTCGTGAACGACCGGGTAGATATCGAACGACACAATGTCAGAACCCTTAATGTATTCCGGATAATCCTCGGGATGATTCCGCCGCACGCCCCGGCCGATGTAATTGTCCCACGCAACGCCCTGGCCGAGATTCAGAAAAACCGGGCGGGATGGATCAGCCGAGCGTATGCGTGTGTAATTGCTGACAACGGTTCCAGGAGAGATGGGCGGCCCGTACCCGTTGCCCCTGCCGAGTGATTGCGCGTTGTCCGGCTCATCGCCGTGCATCCAGCCGATGATGACCGGATTGTCTCGCTGTTCCAGGCCGGCGGCGTTCTGACTGCAAATCGCCTTCATGCCGGCTTGCTCCAGCAGAGCCAACTGGTTCGACCGCACACCCCGCGAGAGCGCGACGTACACGTTTATTCCGGCGGCTTTGTAGCCCTGTGCGTTGTTCGGATTCTGAAGCCACACGGCAATCGGAAAATAATCAGGGTCGGCTGACGGTCCGTTGGTCCAGCGGGCACAGGGACTCTGAGCAGCAAACGCGCAAAGGCCGGCAAGGTGGAGGAATACGGCTCCGACCGTGCCGATGACAACCCGCATCGAGAAGAATTCTTTCAGCATCTAAACGTCCAAACTCTACCGGAGCACATCGGCGCAGTAAAACTGAGTTTCGACCTGTTAATTTTCTTTTCTCACCCAGTATTGCCAAACCATGATCGCGCGCATGAACCTGACACCCTCGTTCTCGACCGCCACACTCGCTGGCCTGCTCTTGCTTTCGGTTAACGGCCCGGCTTCACCGCTCACGAGCGGCGAACCGGTCGACCACGGTAGTATCGGAGCGGGCGAAGGTCCTGTATGGCACCCCGATGGCTACCTGTTATTCACCGGGGGTGGCCGGATCACCAAACGCGACACTTCGGGCAAGGTGACAGTCTTCCGCGGCGAGTCCGGTGCCGCGAACGGTTTGCTTTTCGATCACGAATCACGGCTCGTTGCGTGTGAATCGGGCCGCCGCCGCGTCACGCGGACTGAACGCAACGGAACCATCACGATCCTGGCGGATAATTATCGCGGCAGCCGGTTCAACACGCCAAACGATCTGACAATTGACTCGCGCGGGCGTATTTACTTTACCGATCCACGTTATGGCTCTCGGGAAAACATGGAAATGCGCGATGAAAGCGACCGGCTCATCGAGGGCATTTATCGCATCGATGGGCCGGGGCGGGTCACCCGTATCATCGCGGGTGAAGTGGATCGGCCCAATGGCATTTTAGTCAGTGCTGGAGACAAATATCTCTACGTCGCGGACAACAATAACAATACGAAGGGAGGCGCGCGGAAATTATGGCGGTTCGAGCTCAAACGCGACGGTTCGGTCGATCTGCGCCGCCGCGAACTGATCTTCGATTGGAAAGATGCGCGGGGACCGGACGGCCTTGAAATGGACCGCGAAGGACGTCTGTATGTCGCGGCCGGTGTTAACGTTGCAAATGCATATGAAACCGCCGACAAATTCCGCGCTGGCATTTATGTGCTGTCACCGCGCGGAAATCTGCTCGAGTTCATTCCGATCGGGCATGACGAAGTGACCAACTGCGCTTTTGGCGGGCCCGATTTCAAAACGCTCTTTGTCACTGCCGGAGGCCATCTCTGGAGTGTGCCCGTAACGACTGCCGGAGCGTCGATCAATCCCCGGTCCCGATAAAAAAGCACCCGCGCCGGAGGGTGCTTAATCTCTGCCGGCGCGGGTTCGGTAACCGAGGAGGCAAGTTGCTGCGCGGACTCGCCAACTTCATGGTAGGGCGCGGTGTCCTCACCGCGCCGCTCCATTGATTAGCTTGATGTCAGCACGGTATAAAAGCGTCGCGATGCCGAACTCGCAGTACGGTCGACGAACGAAGTCGTCGTACCGACTGCACTGATGTTGTTCTGCAGCGTACGCCATGCCGGATCAGTCAGGTTGTCCTTGCAGTTTACTTGATACAGCTTCCCCAGTTGGCTGTTCCACGTAACGGTCACCTCGCCAGTGGCTCGTGACCGGGTAATTGACGAGATTTTAGCGGCCGCGTCGGAGATCGTCACGGTTGCACTCGGATTGATACCGACGTTGTACGCGGTGTTCGTCAGCACGGTGAGAATGACGGTCTCCGTCGGTTCAGTCTGCCCATCGACCACCGGAACTATGGTCAGTGTTGCAGACGACGCGCCGGCCGGGATGGTAATCGACTCAGGAATGTCGCCCTGTGGACGACGGTAGTCGTCCCATTTTGCGGCGGTGCCGTTGAATTTGTAGTTCACCGTCAATGCCGAGGCAGTGCTGCCTGTTCGCGTAAAGGTAAACGAGCCCGGAACCGGTCCCGCTTCAGACGCGTTGGCCGCGCTGGCCGCTACGTTGATGATTGGCAGATGGTTCGTGGCATAGAGTTCAGCTGCTGCAAAGACGCGCCGGCCGTCCGGCCATTGCGCTTCGGCTTCAACCCATTGAGGACCGAAGTTCTTCGGAGTGAACGAGTAGCTCGCGCCGTAAGCCGGTTCGTTGTCTTTGGCTTCCCAGAGAATGCGCGCGCCATTGAGGTCCATGCCCGGCACAACAAACGTGGCCGCGATTGCGCCGCCCACGCCGCCTTCAGATTGAACGCCGATGCGACCTGCGGCCGATTTCCAGGCTGTGGACCTGGCGGGAGTGAGTGTCGCGAAAAACGCCAGGCCGGCCAGGCCGCGAGCCTGGTCCCAAATCACGAACTCGGTCGTGACATTATGGGCGTCAGTCCACCGGTCGTAGAACGGAAAGCGAGCAGTCGACGCGTCGTTGTACGGGAAGCACATGTTGTTGAGCTCCGCCTTGTAGAGCTCGAGATATTCGAAGCTCGACTGGATGTTGCCCAGGGGAATGCCGCTGGGGGGAAGGAGCCTGCGGTCATTTTGCGCATATTGATGCACAATTTCCCGCTGCCGTTTCCAACCCAGACCAGTGATGTAGGAGGCATTGACCGGGTTGCAGCCCCCTTCGTAATTCATATTCGCGATGAACGCGTCGAGGAACTCCGGCCGCGGATCGAGTTGATAGCCGACTGCAATGTCAAACGCGCGCTCGGCGGAGAAGTACCAACCCGAGCTCAGGATGCGCTTCGTTTCGACCGGGAAACTGGTGCCGTAAGCATTGTCTTCCGAGCGAGCAAGCTGATCCTGTGCGCAGAGGTTGATCTGCTGTTCGCACTTGGCCAGATAGGCCGAATCCAACTGGCTGCTTTGCAAACGGCCGCTGCGCGCCGCAAAGGCGTAGCTGCGCACCGCGTTTCCGTAGCCTTCGAAGAGGCGCCACCAACCCCACCGGAATGTTGCCGGGGAGGAGGGATCCGGAAACCATTCCTTGAGCTTTTGATGATATTGAGCTTCGCCCGTCGCGACGAACAGTTCGGCCGCGGCCCACACCAATTCGTCATCGTGCATGAACTCATTGCCGTAGTGAGTGATCTTTTGATAAGCGCCATCTTTACCATAGCGATTGATGGCGTTGATCAGGAACTGCCAGCCGAGCTTCGCCTTCTGGAGGTAGGCGGCCGCTTCAGCGGGATAAGCCTGCTTGAAACGAGGCGATGAAGCGCATTGTGCGAGCGCCGCCACAGCCGCGGCACTGGCAGATGTGTTCTTTGGCCACACGACTTGTGGATCGCCACGGTCTGGAGTGACGTTGTTCTCGTATTCACGGTCACGCGGATAAACGAGGAAGAAAAAGCCCCCATCGTCGTCCTGGATTTTCGCCAGGTAGTCAGCTTCCCATTTTGCCAGTTGCAGAACGTCGCTGATCCCGTCCCCGCTTTCCGGCAGGCCCAGGTTGTCGAGGGCTGCGACGCTGGCGAGGGAATCGGCAGCGAACGTCAGGTAATGAACCAGACCGGCACTGTTGATCGTGTACTTGCTATAGTCACCGGCATCGTGGTGGCCCTTTGCCACGTCGAGTTTGCCGCGCTTGAGGATCGGATAAAGCTGCGACGCTTCGTCCTTCAACTGCGGCGCCGTGTGACGGACGTTGTTGGTATAGTCCGCGCTCTTCTCCGCCACTTTGTTCCAGGTGAACTGGAACGACGAAGAGGGCAGCGGAACATCCGCCTGCGCGGTATGGCAGGCGTCGTGCGTGTGTCGGGTGTGCGGCAGAGAATTGCTCGAGCCGCAACGCTGGTGGTACAAGCCCAGCGCGTAAGCGCGGGTAAAGCCCATGGCGATGCCGTTGTCGATGAGGAATGGCAACGAAGCGCCTAATCCGGGCACGACGAGGCGATATTCGCCTGCGGTTTTGAAGGCGCTGAAGTCCGCTTCATAAACCTGCTGGTACGGCGCGGGAGTGTATGGATAGCCGACGTCGGCCCGGCGCACGAGCGAGCCTTGAAACGCCTGCGCACCGCTGGCGGCATCGACGATCTTGAAACCGCCGCTCGTCGGGATGGTCATTTCCCCGAGGTTGCCACCGTAATAACCGACCATGGCCTTTTTCGGGAAATCAGGCACATAACCCTCCTGATTCACGTGAATGGCGGGACTGTAACGGAGTGGGCTGGCCACATTGGTGTACTGCGTGGACGCCGGAATTACCGTTCCGCTCGGATTTTGCACCTGCACTGCCTGGCCTTCAGAAATCGGCGCAGCCAATGTGAGATACAAACAGTTATCCAGCCGGAGGTCGCGGTTGTAGAGCGGCGCGAAAAGTGGGCGGCGTTTGAAACCGACCGATTGAACGGCGATGTTTTGGCCGTTGGCCGTAACAACAAACTCGCTCGCAGCTGGCGCCGTGAGTTGGAAGCTCGAATTGACAAAGTTCCACGTTGCGGGCTGCGCCGGGTCGGGATCCTTCTTCGTGATCAATTCCAATTCCAGGAGCGTCGGCGACAGGATGCGCAGGACGGAATCGCCAACCTTCGGAAGCTGCAGTGCTGTATTGTCCATAACACTCACCGCCGTCACCGGCGGAGTAATGTTGGTCGCTTGTGGAACGGGGTTCGTAACTGTTCCTTCCGTGATGTTGGTAGGCGATACCGGGCCTCCCGTGGCCGAACCTGGATCGGAAATGTTTATGGTCGCCGAACGAGCGGCGCCAACAGTGTACGCGCCGTTGTTCGCAATCGTGAGCACACACGTTTCGATACCCTCGGTGATATTGTCGGGCCATGCATACACGGTCAGCTTCGCCGAGGCGGCGCCAGCTGGTATGACGATTGAAACCGGCATGTCACCTTCAGAACGGCGATAGTCGTTCCATTTCGTCGCGCTGCCCGTGAGATCATATTGCACCGTCAAGGCGGCACTCAGGTCACCCGTACGCGTGAATGTAAACGTCGCTGTGTCGGTGGCTCCTTCGGTGGCTGTCGCATCCGTTGCCGCCACCGTTACCACAGGCGTGCCGGAAGGCGTTGGCGTCGGCGTCGGAGTTGGAGAAGGCGATGGAGCCGGAGAGTTGCCCAGTTTTCCAGCGGCATCCCATGTCGCGCGCCCGCCGAACATCGTGAATGCCATGCCACGGACCTGTTTGCCTTCGAGGCCAACCTGGCTGGCGGGCACTTCAAGACGGACCCACTGGCCGACGGCAGGCCGTGCCCCCATGTAGCGGCGGCTGGCTGTGCCCGTATAGCCATAGGTGATAAGATTGGCGCCCCAGTATGCGCGGTGTTCCCACGTGCCATCATTCCACTGCAGCATGAGCTGCAGCGGCGGATTGGCGGGATCCAAGTACACGTAGGTTACCAGAGTGTCCCCGGCGTTCACCGCCAAAGTGCTCGTCGCCCGATCAAAGTAGTGCTGGTGCAAACCGGCAACAGGTGCGGACTGATGCGTGCGCATGCCGGAAAACGGCGAGGGATTGCTGATGGCCCACGTCCATGCGTCACCACCGTCGACACCGCCAACGGCGCCGGTCGGCAGCGCATCGTCCACCCAGTAACTGCCGCTGACTGGAGGGCCAGCAGGCGTGTTCGTGAGTGTTATGCTGACCACCGCCGAGGTCGCTCGATTACCTGCTGCATCGCGAGCGATCGCGCTGAGCTGATGCGCGCCCGCGGCAACTCCGGTCGAATTCCACGTCGTCGAGTAGGGCGCAGTCGTGTCTTCAGCGCCCAGGTTGGCTCCATCCAGGCGAAACTGCACGCCGGCCACACCAACGTTATCAGTCGCATTCGCCGCAACATTGATTTGCCCGCCGACGCTCGCCGAACCACCGGCCGGAGCTGTGAGCCCGATGGTTGGAGGAGTTGTGTCGCCGGCTGGTGGAGGCGAGCTTCCCGTATCGTTGATTGTCACCACGGCAGAACGCGGAGTGCCAATCGTGTAAGCGGAATCAGCCAGGAGCGTCAGCGTAAGGCTCTCAGGGCCTTCGGTCACATTGTCCGCCCAGGCATAGATCGTAAGCGTCGCGGAGGCGGCGCCCGCCGGGATGACGATCGAAACCGGCATATCGCCCTCGGAACGGCGATAATCATTCCATTTGGTCGCGCTGCCATCGAGCCCATACTGAACTGTCAGAGGAGCACTCAAATCGCCCGAGCGCGTGAATGTGATCGTCGCTGTGTCCGTATTGCCTTCGACGGCCAAAGCGTCGGTCGCGGCAACGGTTACGACCGTGCCCGTTGGCGAAGGAATCGGTCCGGGATCGGGGCCAGGGGTCGGTCCCGGACTGGAGTTGTTCACAGTCACCGTCAGGGGCGTCGTGGCCGCCTGATTGCCAGCGCTGTCTCGTGCGATCGCAGTCAACACGTGTGAACCGTTCGAAGCCAATTTCGTATCCCATGAAACCGAATAGGGCGAACTCGTGTCCTCAGGACCGAGATTCGAGCCATCCAGTTTAAACTGCACACCAACAACACCAACATTGTCCGAGGCGTTTGCCGAAACGACCGTTGAACCACCGGACACGGTTGCGTTCGGAGTCGGTTCGCCAAGCGAAACAGTCGGCGGGGTGGTATCGCCTGTGCCGCCGCCACCACCACCACCTGTGCCGCCCGAACCAGACGTCGAGATTCCCTGGCTGGAATTGTAATATGTGCCGGCGGAACTGACCTGCAGCTTCACCGCCTTGACCATATAAGTAAAGGTGCCCGCGGTGCTGTCGTTGTAGCTCGTGCCGGAAACCGGCGAGCTCGTGATTCGGGTGAACGGCCCGTTCGGATTGCTGGCGCGATAGACATGATAGCCGATCACGGAATCCGGCGAAGCAGTCCATTGCAGTGAGCCACCGCTAACCGACAAACCTGAAGGAGGCGCCACGGCGTGCAGGCGCAACGTAGGATCGCCCATCAGCGCAACGTGAATGCTGCCCGCAGCGCTATTGACCTGGTTGCGATACAATCCGCCACCGCCGTTGTTTTGCGTGATACGCGCGCTGTAACCGAGGGGTTCACCAAGTGCGATATGGTGATAGAACCAATGCGGACGGCCAGACCACGCACAGGCCAAACCCATGCTGCGAGTCGCGAGCACCGAACGCATAATGTTGTCTTCAGAATCCCAATCCCCGAGCCAGCTGCCGAACAGCAACGTGAAGACCGCCTTGATGTCGTTCTCAACGAATTCAACCGTCGTGCCGTCATTATACTGGCCGGTGTTGCCAAGACCACCGATGCTCGTGTAGCTGCCCGCGCCCGACCCATAAGCCAGCAAATAGCTATTGTCTCGTAACGTCGGTACCCACTGACCGTTCGCCGTCAGCGTCGTGAATTGATTGGCGCCGACCATTGGGGCGAAACTGCGGTATCCGCTCGCCGCGAATGCTTCTCCGCCACGAACACCGAAGATGTCGTAGAGGAGTGCCCGCGCCGGAGGATTGATCAGCTTGAAACGAAAATTGTGATCTTTGTTGAGGTAGTTGCGGAGCAATTCGACTTCGCCGCTAAACGTCGCGGGACCACCCCACACTTTGCGACCAGGCATGTTCGCCAGGTCAACGCGGCCGACTTGCAATTCGATGGCCGACGGGAGATCGGACTGGTCGAACTTGCCGTCGCCGGGGACGTTACGGTTGCGTGCGTCCGATGCGCCGGTGTTGCTCACCGAATTGTCCGTCCAATTGCCGTCCATGTCGCCGTAGTATGCGTCGGCAGGCCACGCGCCCTGATGGTCAGGATAATGACCATCCGGGACGATGTTGCCTGAGTAAGGCACCGGGACGTGACCGAAAATGAAAACAGATTTCACATTTGCCGGGTCAGCATTGTAATCGGCTTTGATGATGTTCTTGATGTTCGCCGCGCTGTCGTTGCGGGAAACATCGTGGCGCAGGACGGTCCAGCCGTCACCCACGAGATCCTGCTGCAAGCGAGCCAGTTCGCTGCCCAGCGAGTCGGCGACACTGCCGTCAACCAACAGCACAACTTTGCCCCGGTTATCGACCAGCGGCACATTGATGCCCGCATATATGTAACCGTAGCCGTTGTAGAGGCCCGCGGCTTTAACGACCTGATATTCGTAGGCAGTGCCGACCGCCACACTCGTATCGGAGTAGCTGGTCGTGCTCCCCGACAATGTCGTCCCGTTTCCCCACGAAGTGCTCGTCGGGCTTTTGCGATAAACGGTGTAACTGCTCGGGGTCCCTAAAGTGTCTTGAGGCCATGCCAACGTGATTCGAGCGGGTGATTCCTGCACTGTCGCGCTGACTTGCACAGCATAGTTCCATGTCGGTTCGACTGCGCCGGCCCACTGAATGGCCAGCCCAGACAAGACGACGCCTACCATGGCTTTGACTAGTTTTTTCACGGTGACGATTCTGAAGATTCCCAAACGGGATTGAATCGCCGCGACTGCCATTATCCTGTCGGACTCGGTGTCTCTCCCTTGTAGGTTTTCGACCTACAACTTGAATAAATCTTTTTGCGACACGTCTTGCGTCGTTTTTCCATCTTTTGCATCGCCCAGTTGGGCTCACTGCAATGTGGCAGCAACCGCTAATCAGAGTGTCCGCCTCCGCCGGGGGGCGGGCCTGGAGGATCTGTTTCCTGAAGGCGGGGATCGATGACGTTGACGCGGTGGAGGAGGAGTGGGAGCAAGAGTAGGAGTAAGAACACGAGTGCGACCCCCCCCGGGGGGTCTGTGTCAGAAAAGTGTTAGTTTTGTGTTGGTTTTGCACTCGGTTGTGGCGATTCGGAACGTATGAGTATGCGTGGTGGCGCAGCAGCTCCAGCTCCGTTAACTCTCCCGAACGGTCCCTCACAGCGTGCCGCACCTCGTAGCTTCCCCGCTTAGTTCGCGTGTGCCTCCTTCAGTTTTGTTGATCTTGCGCTTAGTAACACAGGGCTGGTTCTACACCTGGCCTCCATGCGCGTTGAAGCGTTCGTTCCGTTCGTTTCGTTCGTCGTCCTTGAAAACCACTTGGCCAATATCTATCTCGGCCATGGCCTATCGAAGGGTTATGCGGGCTGATTTGTGGAAAGCTTGAGGAATTGAAGGTCAGAACCTCGGAGGGGTGACCTATTTGTAGAACGTTCGAGTACAAGTTTCGGTTCCGCAGGCGGCGGCATGTTCTCAAATGGTGTTGCACGCGATGCCGCCGCCTGCGGAACGTGTCCTCTTCAAATGTCGGCCTAACTACAAATATGTCACCCCTCCGCGGTTCCGACGTTAAAGTCGTCTGGCTTTCTAAATATACCAGAGATTCTATTGCTGCGGTCACAAAATAACGCCACCTTCCCAACCCAAGATCATTGGGTCGCCCCTGCGTGGTTTTTCTACGCCCGCTTCGTGAAACACCCCATAAGCCCTTTGCTTGCGGCCCCCTATATTGCTTTATGAAACGATTCAAAATTGTCAGTTGTATGGGCGCACTCTGCGCCCTGGCCGCCCTCGCTTCCGCCGCTGAGGACAAAACCAGTGTTCAGCAGGACCGCACCGAACGCATTTCCAAAGGCCTTGATGCCGCCATGCACAAAGCCAACGAGATGATCGGCGCCTCCCTTCAGAACAAGTCCGGCGAGAAACTCGGCACCGTGCGCGATCTCGCCTTCGAAATGCCGTCCGGACGATTGGGTTACCTCATCGTCGCTTCGGGAGGAATTCTCGGATTGGGCGCCGAATATCATGCCGTGCCGCCGAAAACTTTTTCGCACGACAACTCGACGCCGCGAGTGCTCACGATCGACATGGCAAAGGATCGGTGGGATGCCTCGCCCAAATTTAAGAAGGACCAGTTGCCTGGCCTCAATGCGCATCGGGAACAAATCGACAAATATTTCGCCGAGGCCGCGAAGGAAGACGTGAAGGCCGAAGCGAAAGTTGGCGATGCCAAAGCCGAGGTGAAGATCAAAACACCGGATATTACGGCCACAACAAAACCGGATTCGGACGCGACTCTGCAGCTCGCGAGCGACCTCATCGGCAAGCAGGTTATCACCAAACAAAGTGAGGATGTCGGCAAAATTTCGGACCTGCTCGTGAACATGAAGGATTCAAAAATTGCCTTCGCGATCATCTCGACGGGCACGCTCCTGAAGCCGGCCGATACACGCTATGCGGTTGCGCCCGACAATCTCTCGATCGGGCCTGAGAAGAACAAAATTACGTTGAACACCGATCGGGCAGCGCTGGAGAGCGCTCCGATGTTCGATCCTGCCCGTGTCCAGACCGGCGGCAAGACGAGCGGCTCCGGTGGAATCTTCAAGTATCAGGACCGCGATACAACGGCGCGGGCGGAAGTTAAGACTGAGGACAACAAAAAACCGTCCGCCGAAATCAGCGCCTCCGCCGATGCCAAAGCGACTGCGTTCTCACTTATCAAAGAGGGCAATCGTTACGTAGGTGAACAAGCGAAAGATAAAGTGGTGCAAATCCGCTCGGAGAAATCCGTCAACGGCGTGCAGCCCAGCGTGTGGTATGTCGTCTACTACGATCCGACCGCGGCGCTGAAGGCGACCGAAGTGAAATTTGCCAACGGCCAGATGCTCGACGTGAAACGCCCGTTGCGGCTGCTCGAGGCGACTTCCAGCAAAACGAGCGACCCGCTCGATCGCGACAAACTAAAAATTGATTCCGACAAGGCGCTCGAAACGGCGATGAGCGAATCGGCCCTCAAGGGCGCGAATATCACCGCGAGCGAAATGCGGCTGCAGCGCGAGGGCGTCCTTCCGACGTGGCGCATCGAGTTTTGGGGCGCGAAAGCCGCCGATTCCAAAAGCGATGTGAGCCTCGGGACTGTCTCGCTTTCGGCTGAAGACGGCAAAGTGACGAAGACTGATTTGAAGACAAACCGTATTGATTAAAAACTATGAATACTGCATTGAGCGTTGCTCTATTGGTGGGTGGGATCGTGTTGCTGGCGTTTGGTTATAACGCATCGCAATCGACCGGCTCAGAGGTGTCGCGCTTTTTCACCGGCAATCCCACAGACAAAGCGATGTGGATGCTGGTCGGCGGCGCGATCCTCTCCGTGTTGGGGTTGATCGGGTTGTTCACGCGATCGCGGAGATCGTAATCGCAAGTAACAATAGCGAAATACCGGGGCGCTGAATTTCAGTGTCCCGGTATTTTTTTACAACACACTGGCGCGCCACAAATATAACGATGCCGTGGTGCGGTGCGGTTTCCAAATCTCACCATAGCGACGAATCGCCTCCGGCTCGGGAAGCTTGCGCTTGCCGAACACAATCTTGAAACCCTTGCGAATAGACAAATCGTGAACGGGCAATACATCGGGCCGAGCTAAATCGAAGATCAACATCATCTCGACGGTCCAGCGGCCGATGCCTTTAATCTCTGTAAGCCGAGCGATTAATTCCTCATCGGTAAGGCGATCAACCTCCTCGAGCGTTGGCACTACGCCTTCGACTGTTTTCGCAGCGAGATCGAGAATGTAGGCGAGCTTGGCACGGGAAAGGCCCGCGCTGCGCAGGGTCTCGGGCGCCGTCGCGAGGACCTGTTCTGGGGTTGGGAGTTCGCCGTCCGGAAAAAGCGCCTGGAAACGGGCGAGAATGCTCGCCGCTGCCTTACCGCTAAGCTGCTGGTGAATGATGGCTCGGAGCAGGGCGTGAAAGGGTGGCAGGCGGCGCGCCCGGTGCTTAATGGGACCGATGCGCTCGAGCCACGGGATTAGCTTCGCATCGCAATTGCGCAACTGTTCGCAGGCTTTCTGGTTCATGTAATCCAATCTTATAGCGGTAGGGCAATCAAAGCGATAGAGCGGGAGGCGGTTGACATAACTCGCAGTCTCAGCGCAAATCTGGCGTGGCCTTTCCTTTAAAGAGGCGTAAACTGGATATATGAGACCCTACCGATCTTATCGCGACCTGCCGCCGCTGGCCGGGTTGTGTACCATGGAGGAAGCGGCGCGGCCCGGGTTGACCGTGGAGGAATGCGTCACGCGGCTCAAACGTTATCATTATGCCTTTAAGCGTCTCCACCAGGTATTTACTGCGCGCATCACCGCCGAGCCGATCTATGAGTTGAAGATGGCTTTCAGCCTACACGCCCACATTTGCGCCGAACACACCGCAGCCTTGCGCAAGCGCATCGGCGAAATGCGGGAACCGCCGCTGGGTCTTGAGCAAGTGCCGCATCCGGCCCTCGAAATTCTTTTCGATGAAATCCTCGCCGCGCCGAACACACCGGAGTTGCTGCTTGGGCTGTACGAGACGGCCGTACCGGCGCTTGAAGCGGCGTTGCGGCAGCACATCGCCGACACCAACCCGCTCGCGGATGCCCCAACGATTCGCATCTGCCGATTTGCGCTGCTTGAGATTGGAGACATGTTGCAGTTCGGCTGGCAGGCAATGGACAAGCTGGTGACGACGGAGACGCGCGAGAACGTCAGAGGATGGTCGCGGCAGCTCGATCATTGCTTCCAGGCAGCGGGCGCGCTGAATGGGTCGGACACTCATTTCGAGCGGAAGATCGAGCGGCACTTCTCCGTCAAGCCTTACAAATACGATCCAGTGCCAAAGCGCGACGGGCGCTTCCCCGATCCTTACAACATGGGGGTGAACGCCGAGGTGTTCCTCTACGATCCGAAATTCCCGCCGCAACCCAAGACGCTCATGATCTTTTACAAGCGGCTGCGGGAAGTCGATGTGCCGGAAATGATGGCGAGCATCATTACGGAAACCACCGACAAGCCGTGGGGCTATTATCGCGATATGACGCGGCAGCTTTGGGACGAGGCGCGCCACGCGATGATGGGTGAAGTTGGTTTTGCGCAACTGGAAATCGATTGGCCCAGGAATGTCATGGTGAACTTTACGTGGTCGCTCGCGTTGAACACGCAACTCAAGCCGATCGAGCGGCATGCCGTCTTGTATTTCATTGAGCAGGGATTGATGCCAAAGAACGGCAAGCGTTTTGAATGGGAAGTGGCCCAGCAGTCCGGCAACCCGGTCTCGGCGCTGTTCCAGGACTACGATTGGGCGGATGAAGTTTTGCATGCGCGCATCGGGCGCGATTGGTACCTGAAGGAATTCAGCAACACGACTGAGGCCATAAAGTACGGCGACCAATGCTGGTCGCGCGTGTTGATCGGCTGGAAGAGTTGGCGCGAGGAAGGCTTGACGCAACATCGCAACTGGTGGCCCGACCTTTATCGGGAGGCGTGCCGAAACTGGGGCGTGCGGCCTGATCCTGAGGTGTTGGCATATTCGACTACTTACGAAACAGTTCGCGCCGATTTGAAGGAGGTTACGGGATCGGCTTGAAGGCCAGTTAAACAGGTTAAATCGATTAAATAAGTTAGATGAGCCAATGAGAACCTATTTAACTATTTAACCCCTTTCACTTGTTTAACTGAAGGAATGGTGGGCGATGAGGGATTCGAACCCCCGACCAACAGCGTGTAAAGCTGCTGCGCTACCGCTGCGCTAATCGCCCGCCGAGTCCGACCAACGTACCACGATCCGTTCCCTTCGCAACGACGAACCTCGGCGGGTCGGGAAAACACTCTAAAGATTTCGGCTTGAACCGCCGTCTAATAACTATGGTAAGTTATCGGCGGAGGTTTTGGTTATGCTGAGCAAGTTGTTCTCGCGTCCGACCGTTGAATTGGCGCTCAAGGCACATGACCGCGAACAGGCTTTTCGCGAGCTCATTTCCCTGATCCCAGCTTTGAGCGACGGACAGCGCGCGGGCTTGTTGCTGTCTCTTTTGGGCCGGGAGCGACTTGGCAGCACCGGCCTCGGACACGCCGTTGCGATGCCGCATACCCGATACGCGGTCCCGGGCGTCACGCGGCCGCAGATTATTTTCGGCCGGCACGCCGGCGGGATTCCATATGGCTCGCTTGACGGCACACCGGTGAGGTTGTTTTTCCTGCTCGTATCGCCCGACGTCGCGCAGCATTTGCAAATTCTTTCGCGATTGAGCCGGGTTTTGCGCGACACGCAGCTTCGCGACGAACTGCTCAGCGCCACGACACTGGACGACGTCTTCCAGAGCATTGAGGAGGCGGACCAGCGCCTGAACTCGCGGCCTGCTCCCGTGGCGGTTGGTTAGATCATCGTTCATTTGCGAATCCCTGTTGCCGGAGCGCTTCGTAGAGCACGAGAGCGGCGCAGTTCGACAGATTCAAGGAACGGCTCTTTTCGTTGAACATCGGAATGCGCAGCCACGTATCACGGTTTTTCTCGAGCAACGCTTTTGGCATCCCCGCGGTTTCCCGGCCAAAGACCAAATAATCGTCGCGTCCGAATTTAACGTCGGAATAGAGACGCGGGCCGCCTGATTCGATGAACCATAAGCGAGCGCCGGGCGGAATGCTCTCGTTGAATGCCGTCCAGTTCGGCCACTTGCGCCACGCCACGTATTGCCAGTAATCCATGCCCGAGCGTTTGAGTTGCGCATCGTCGAGCTTGAAGCCGAGTGGTTCGATCAAATGCAAGTGCGTGTGCGTCGCGGCGCAGAGGCGCGCGATGTTACCCGTGTTCGGCGGAATCTCCGGTTCAACCAGGACGATGTGCATGTGATTTCTTGCGGTCGTAAAAGACTTTCCAGAGGACCAGACCGTGGGCGGGCGCGGTCATGCCGGCGGCGCGGCGATCGCGAGCGTGGAGCATCTGTTTCAGATCTGAGACGGCGAACTTGCCGCGCCCGATCTGCACGAGTGTGCCGACAATGCCGCGGCACATCTTGTAGAGGAAACCATCGCCCTCGATGGTGATGGTGAGCAGCGGGCCTTTGCGCGTCACGTCGCAACGCGTCAGCGTGCGGATTGTGGTTTCCATTTCGTAATTGCGATTGGCGGCGAACGATTTGAAGTCGTGTTTGCCGAGAAGCAACGGCGCGGCGTCACGGATCGCTTTCAAGTCGAGTTTTTGGGGGACGTGCCATGCCTGCGTGCGAAGCAGCGGATTCATGGCCGCGGCGTTCCAGATAAAATAGCGATACTGCTTTCCGCTCGCATCGAAGCGGGCGTGAAATTCCAATCGCACGCGCGTTGCGTTCATGACGCGAATGTCTTCCGGCAGATATGCATTTAACGCCAGCAACAGCTTGCTCGCAGTCATTTTGAAGTCGGCCCGTGGTATCTCGACATGAGCAATCATGCCGAGTGCGTGAACGCCGGCATCGGTGCGGCTCGAACTGTGCAAGCGCAGCGCGGATGGGAAGTATCGTTTCAGGACTTCCTCGATTTTTTCCTGCACGCCGACGCCTGTTTTCTGCACTTGCCAGCCGGCGTAATTCGCGCCGTCGTATGCGATCAGAAGCCGTATTTTGACAGTCTCCACGTGTTGATTTCAGGCGGTGGCGAGCCGCTCAAAGCTTTCCTCGATGAACGTCGTGTTCTGGATTCGCGCGAGGCGCGCATACAATCCGTCGAGAGCCAGCAACTCCTCATGCGTGCCGCGCTCGATAATTTGGCCGTGGCGCAGCACGAGAATCTGGTCGGCATTGCGAATCGTGCTGAGTCGATGCGCAATGACAAAGCTGGTGCGATTGGTCATCAATCGTTCGAGCGCTTCCTGGATGAGTCGCTCGGTCGCGGTATCGACACTTGCCGTAGCTTCGTCGAGCAGCAGGATCGGAGCGTTCTTGAGCAGAGCGCGGGCGATGCTCACGCGCTGCTTCTCGCCGACACAAGTTTCACGCCACGCTCGCCCACGCGCGAATCGTAGCCGTGCGGAAGTTTCGTGATGAAGTCGTGGCAATTTGCGGCTTTGGCCGCCGCGAGCAGTTCTTCCTCACTCGCATCCAATTTCCCGTAAAGGATGTTCTCACGGACGGTGCCGTTAAAGAGGAACGCCTCCTGGCTCACGATGCTGATCTGTGCGCGCAAGGAATCGAGTTGGACTTCGCCGGTGTCCTGTCCATCGATCAGGATGCGGCCGCTGCTCAATTCGTAAAATGCGGGGAGGAGATTGACGATAGTCGATTTGCCCGCGCCGGTGGGACCGACGAGGGCGATCATTTCGCCCGGGCGGGCATGCAGATTGATGGCGCGCAAGACAGGCCTGTCGGGGGTGTAAGAGAAGCCTACGTCTTCGTAGATCACCTCGCCACGAATGGGGAGATGCAGTTTGTGACGGCGTTTCGGATTAGCAGTTTCGGATTCGCTGTCCAAAATGTCGAAGACGCGCTCGCCGGCGGCGCGCGCAGCCTGAAGCATTTGATTCAAGCCGTGCAAACGCGCAATCGGCTCGTAAAAGAGCGCGAGAAAAAACAGGAAGCCGACGAGTTCGCCGATTTTCATTTTGCCTTCGAGGACGAGACCGCCGCCGATCCAGAGCACCAGCGCACTGCCGAGCGCGGCCGCAAAGCTCATGGCCGGAGAGTAATTCGCCCAAACGCGCATGACTGAGAGCGTTCCTTTGCGCAAGGCGGCGGCGCGTTCGGCGAAGCGGTGGTCCTCATGCTCCTGATGGCCGTAGGCTTTGATCTGGCGAATGCCCTGAAGGTTGTCCATCAGGAGGGCGTTCAGCGCGCTGGCGGCTTCGCGTTGCTTTCGGTAACGACGATGCGCACTGAGCGTGTACCAGAGTGCGCCACCGGTAAGCAGGGGAATTGGAACGAGGGCCACGGCGGCGAGCAACGGATTTGTCCAAAACAAAATCACCAGAACGCCGACGACGCTCAGCAGCGCGACGGTGCCTTGTTCGGTCCCGTCGATGAGCACGCGTTCGACGGAGTTGACGTCCTCGATGACGCGAGTCATGAGATCGCCGGAGGCGCGCGGTTCGAAGTAATTGACGGGCAGGCGCTGCAGACGCGCGTAGACTTCGCGGCGCATGTCGTAAATGACATTTTGTTCGAGGGTGTTGTTGATGCGAATGCGTAGGTTGTTGAAGAGATCGCGCAACAGAAATGCGCCTATCAATCCGAGCACAGCCGGCGTGAGCAGGTCCGGGCGCTGTTTCGCGATGACGTCATCGATGACGAACTGAGTCAGCTTCGGGAACGCAAACGAGAACGCGAGGGAAAGAACCGCGCAAGCTACCGTTCCGAACGCCATCGCTTTGTACGGACGCAGATAGACGGAGACCCTGCGGATAATTTCCCAGGTGCTCCGGGCCTTCGCTGTGAAGGTCGGGTCGGCGTTGGCGTTCAGATGTGGGTGATGCCGCGACATTATTTTACGAAGAAAGCATGAGAACGGCGCAAAGAAAAGCCAGTGTGCCGATCAGGAGTCCTCCATGTTGGCCCCGACCTTGCCGTTCAAACGTCCACCTTTGCGGTTCTGCTGAGGTTTTGCAGCGATTCTGTGTTCAAAAATGTTCAGGAGCCAACGTCAGGGCGAGATCAATCGGTAGAAGCGATGGGGATGATTCGTGCTGTCGTGATCAATGTATGTGGTTGAGGGAGCGGCGTTCGAGATAGAGGCAATATCGATCCATTCTGGCGTTGTCAGGTTCGCCGTTGCCTGAAGGTGGTACTGTTGCGCAGGTTCGCCATAAATCACCATCGGCAGCCCGTTGGTATCCGGAGGCGCCACAATGACAACGCGTGGTACGGTGACGTCTCCTGATTGCATCACCAGACCATTTTCCCCGACGGCGACGAAGGTTCCGAGGCCGTAGGTGACGCCGAGCAATTGACCGGGGGCGTGCGGCGGACGCCTGTTCCACGTGAAACTGTCGGGGGAACTGACAATCATGGTAAACCAATCGAGATCTTCCAGGGTTGCTCCCACGGAAACGAAAGAGCCGCCGCCGAAGGCGACATCAAACAGAGTCGCATCGCGCGCACCCGCCAACAGCCAGGTCTTGCCATCACTGGACGTGAGAATCGGAAATCCCGGCGTGTAAGAATCGTAACCGACAGCGACGAACCTGTTCTGTCCCCAGGTGACGCCCAGGAGACTGTCGTGACAGCCGCTTGTGACCGTCCATGCGACCCCGTCGGAAGAATAGAACATGTCGCCGAAGTAATACGCGACGGCAACGAACGTGCCTGCGCCGTAAGTGATACCCTGGAGTTGGGTTGTGATGCCCGAATCGACCTGCGTCCAATCCAGCCCATCGACGGAGCGAAGAATTACCGCGGCCTGCCCGGATTTAGTGATGCCGACGGCCAAAAATGCTGTATCACCTGAAACGACGCCGTAGAGGTGGGCGTCGATTGCCAAAGTGCGATCGTTCCAGTTAATGCCGTTGGTTGAGGTCACGATGGTCGCATTTTCGCCAACGGCAACGAATCGGCCTTTGCCGAACGCGATGCGATGCAGAGAGTTCGTGACGGTTGAGTCGCGGGGGAGCCAGGTTTCGCCGATCGAAGAGGTGAGAATTGTTCCGTTATCTCCCACGGCTACGAGCAAATCGCCGCTGAACGCAATGCCCCGAAGGTGCGCCGAGGTCGCGGAGTTGCGCAATTTCCAGACATCCAAACCCGCCGCTGGCATCGCGTCTTCGGTTGTTGCCATAAGCCATACGCATGCAACAAGAAGGAATGACAAGCGCGAGTTCAATGGGTAACGAGCTTATACAAGGCAAAAACAGATTACCAGCGGCTGATAAAGGAACGTGCGGTGCTCCGTTCCGGGCGTGTTTACCTACCTCGACCCGGGTTCCGGATTTTGGTACGATTGGCAATAAGCGTGTACTTAGTGCGACGAGTGTTTGCGATGTGGGGATTGGTTGTGTTGACAATCTTCAGCATTTGGTCGGTCCAGGCCGAGGACTTGATTCCCGTCTCGAAACTTCGTCCGAGTGATCCGGCGCGGTTCTTTCCGAACCTGGTGAGGTTTAGCGACGAGGAGCTTCAGGAGATGGAAGCGATCCTCAATCAACTCAACCGGCCGGACTTGATCAAGCACGTGCAGAAAAAAAGGTCGGTGCCGGAGCTGCCTAAAGACACGAATGCGATGACGTTGCTGCTCAACGCGCGGTCTGAGCGATTGCGAGAATGGACGTTGCGGAGCCTCGGTGAAACGCCGGGGGACAATGCGCTGATGGTTCCGGCGATGTTGGAGATCGTTGCGAATCCGGCGGCGGAGCGGGAATTGCGCGCGCTCGCCGCGCGCGTGATCGGCACAGCCATGATCGACGCGCGTGCGGCGTCAACACTCATGGATGCGATGCGAAACGCGGACAGCGAGTTGCGGGTGATCCTTTTGGAGGTGATCGCGAAAAGCGGACGGGCCGGCGTGCCGTTCGTTCCGGAGCTAAGGAGATATTTAAGCGCTCCCGAGGTGAGCGTGCAGTTTCATGCGTTCCGGGCGGTTGAGCAGATTGAGCGTAACGCGAAGCTGGATGGAGACGTCTCCGACGCGCTCTATGCGAAAGCTCTCGAAACTGCGCGGTTTTACGAAACGCGCGAGTTGTCACCGGAGGCAATGCGCTCGAGCGTGCTGACCGTCAGAGAGGCCAAGGTGCCGAAGTATCTTGTGTGTCTTGGGTTGCTGCACCTTTCAACGGCGCCACAGCTCGCGCCTGACGCGGTGGAAGCGGTGCTGGAGTCGGTCGCGCAGGCGGACCCATTTGTGTCTGAGTTGGCCGCGAATGTCCTGAACAGTTTTCAGCAATTCGATGGCCCGCCGGTTCGCGTCCTCTCGCGGGGATTGTCGCATTCGAACGCAAACGTGCGGTTGCACGCCGCGCTGGCTCTCAAGAAAGCCGGACCGGCAGAGCCGCAAACGCTTCCGGATTTGATTACAAGTTTGAATCGCGCGGCCGCCGGCGGAGGAACTGCGCGCGAACTTGGCGCGTGCCTTGACGCGCTGCGGCAGTCGGGAACCAATGCCGCGATGGCCGCGCCGGCGCTGATGCGATTGCTGGAAGAACAATCGGCTGTGTATCGCAATCTTTCCAAACACGAGGTGGATCGCGTGCGGGCGTTCCTGCTGATCACGCTTGCGGATGTCGGCATTCCGAGAGAAGCCCTGCCGTCTGTGGTGAGCAGCTTGGCAAGCGGCGACCGCTGGATGACGATGGAGTTTGCTGCGGCCGCGCGCGCGGCAGGCGCACTGGGAACGAACGCTGTTGCGGCGGTGCCACTTCTTTTGCGGCCTTTGCAGGAACCAATGCAGGAGCAACCGATCACGTTTGAGAAATTTGATTCGCATTTCAGCTCGACACGCGATTACACGACAAGCCAGGTTGAAGTTTTGCGGGCGCTTCGACAAATGGGCCGTGGGGCCGAAGTAGCCGCGCCGGTGGTACGAGAATTTCTCGAGAGACCGCTGCCGGTCGCAAACTCGAACGCGCTGATGCGCATTCCGGATCTGCGCGCGGAGGCTGTTGCAACGCTGGCAGCAATCCAGCCGCGGCAGGAGACCGCCAAAGATTGATGTCGCGCTTGAATTTCAGTTCGATCCTTCTCCCTGCTACGTGGGTCGTTGTTTGCACAACGCTGGCGGGGTGCAAAACCACCGAGCCGTGTCCAGAATGCGCAGCGACGGCCAGCACAACAGCATCGGCACCTCGATTGGCTTCAGCGTTTGTCAGTGAGTGGCTTGCCCCTGACCAACGCAAGACGTCGATTCCATCATTTGATTTCGAGAACCAGGATGGCGCGCGGATCTCGTTGGCTGATTTTCGCGGGGCTCCGGTCGCGATCAGTTTCATCTACACGCGTTGCCAGAACCAACGCAAATGCCCGCTGGTCGCGCAAACGATGGCGCAACTTGCTGCGGCCGTTGAACGCACAGCGATTTCGTCAAAGCCAAAGGTCTTGCTCATGACCTACGACCCGGAGTTTGACACACCGGCCGAACTGAAAGCGTTCGCGAGCGTTCATCATTTTGCGCTGAATGACAACGCGATGCTGTTGCGGCCGGACCTGAGCGCGAAGGAGCAATTGATCGCGAGCCTGAATGTGCCGGTGAACTACAACGAAAAAGGCGTCAACCTCCATGGTATTCAATTGATGTTGTTGGACAAACGCGGCCGATTCGTCCGCGCGTATCACAGTCTGCTCTGGAATAATGCCGATGTAGTCGCGGACCTTGTTCGTCTTGGGGGTGAATGATTCTGCGGAACGCCGAAATGCCCGTTTACCGTGCGCGGAAAATCTGGGATAAACGCGCGGTGAGTCGACGCCGAGCAATCTCCATTTTCTTTGCATTCCTTTTCCTGGCGACGCTTCCAATGGCTCACGGCGCCGCCGTTACAATCATCACACACGGTCTCAATAGCGATATCGATGATTGGGTCCTTGCGATGGGTGGGCGCATGGCGCGGTATCCCGGTTTTCAGGGGACTAACTTCACGTGTTACCAGATCGACGTTGTGCCGGGAATCAACGTGACCGCGACACGAATTGGAGGCGTTGCGCCGGCGCAAACAGATTCGGGCGAAATCCTGATCAAGCTCGATTGGCGTCAACTCGCCAACAACAGTTACAGCACATACGACGTCGCGGGCGCCGTCGCGCCGCAACTGCTGCGGACGAATTTTATTCCCGAATTGAACGGCCATGCGCTGGTGGAATTGCCACTGCACCTCATTGGCCATAGCCGGGGCGGTTCGCTGATCTGCCAGCTCAGCGCGCTGCTCGGGACGAATGGCATTTGGGCTGATCATCTTACGACGCTTGATCCGCACCCGCTCAACAATGATGGTTTCTCTGATTTTCCGTACACAGTTGTGGACGCGCCGGCGCGCACGTACGAAAACGTGCTCTTCCACGACAATTATTATCAGACTCTCGATGCGATCGCGTACGGCGAACCCGTGAGCGGCGCTTACGTGAGGCGGCTCACGAATTTGAACGGCGGCTACGGCGGGCCGGGCGGGGCGCACTCCGACGTGCACCTGTGGTATCACGGGACGATGGATTTTCGCGTGCCGGCCGATGATAGCGTCGCAACGATTACGACGGCGGAACGACAAACGTGGTGGACAGCGAGCGAGGCGTCTGGTCATGACGCGGGTTTTTATTACAGCCGCATGGGCGCGGGCAATCGGTTGAGCACGAATCGACCCGCCGGGCCGGGGACTTCGCAGATTCGGGACGGCTACAATCAGCGATGGGGCGATTTGGGCGCGGGTTCCTCCAACAATCGGACTGCTCTCGCGACTAACAATGGCGCCTGGCCGAGCCTGATTCGCTTTGACCTGACGGGAACGAATTATTTGGTTTACGGCCAGACGACCTCGGTCGCGTTCTATTATCAGTTCGCAAGACCAGCGAGCAGCAACGCGCTGGTGAATTTGTATCTCGATACCGATCTCAATCCGTTGAATGGCAATGAACGATTGCTGGATAGTGTCCTCGTCGGAGGAACAACAGCCGCGGCGGTAATGTCCGCGACCGTTCCGGTGGGTGTGGGCGCCACGAACGCCCCGGTTGGAAAGTATGCGGTCTTCGCAAAGATGACTGCAGGCGGTCGCAGCCGTTACTTGTACGCGGATCAACTGCTTGAGGTTGCGGCCGCCCGGACTCCGTCGAGGCTCGATATTGCGCGCACGAGCAATGCAATGGTAGTTGGAGTGAATGCGGTGGCTGGACAAACGATCGTGCTTCAGAGTTCGATCGATTTTCGTGACTGGCAGGCAATGGCGACGAACACATTGCTCGGCAGCCGCTGGGCGGTGACAAATGCCCAACCCAGCCCGAGCGTGTTGTTTTTCCGAGGAGTTGTTCAGTAAGAACGCGCTTCATCGGCTCCCACGTCGATGGGTTCGATCCACGCTTGTCCAGTACGCACAGGCTAATCTGCAAAATCTCGCTGGAGGTAGGTGAATACCCCACTCCTGAGCGTTTCATTTGTCACAGTAAGCTCTGCGCGCATTTCTCTTGGCCGGGGTATGGGGTGCTCAGAGAATGGGCGGCGGGACGAGCAGTTCAGAAGGGGTCCCGCCGCTTTTTTCAAATCGCGAAGGTCGCCAGCTTTTGCCGCTAAAATCCACTAGTTATTCACAATCGGTTGACAAGGTGCGATGCGGGTCTAGATTCAGACTCTGTCAGAAGGGCGGGCGAACATCGATCTACTCAATGAAGCCATATGTGTGACATTGTTTTCTATCTCGGCTCTGACATCCGTGATTTCTCGGTCATTTCCGCGGCCTTCAAGCAACTGGCCCAGCCGGTTGAGCTCCATTTTGTAACGGCCCCGGAAAACATTTTTGATCGACTCAATTCTCCGCTGCCGCTGCCCTCTTTGATTTTTGCCGATCTGCCGGGCCACGCCGGCCCGCTCCTGGAATTTATGCAGCATCTGAGGTCGCATCCGACTGGGCGCTGGATTCCCGTTATTCTCATAGGCAACGAAGCAAACGACTGGCAGCGTGACGAAGCGGTCAGCGCGGGCGCGGTCGCAGTCCTGAAGAGTCCCCTCCAAACCGATGCGCTTCAACGCATGTTCACCGCCACGGGGGATTTGATATTCCGGCCCTTCGAGGATATGCCGACGCTGAGCAATCCAACGTTATAAAGTGCGGCGGCTACGCGGCTCGAAGCACTTCCTCAATGGTGCCGAGCAACTGCTGCCGAGTGAAGGGCTTGGTGAGACGGGTGTGGGCGCCGACTTTTTCAGCCAAACCGAGCATTTCTGAATTCTTCTCCCCGGACATGGCGATGCATTTCGCCTCGGGGAACCCGCGCCGGATGTCCATAATGGTTTCCACGCCATCTTTCTTCGGCAGGATCATATCCACCAGCACGACGTCGACGCGTTCGCGCCGGCAAAAGTTGGTTCCCTCCTCACCGGTCTCGGCCGCAGCCACCTCGTATCCAACGCCTGAAAGGGTTCGCTTAAGGACGTTACGGATGCCCTCTTCGTCGTCGATGATGAGCACTTTTGCTGCGCGCTTTAGTGTCTTTTGCGATGGCTCCGGCGTAACCGCTTTGGACATGGATGGTCTATCGGCACACGGCGGCGGCCGCTTAAGCCGCCGGACGCTTCAATTTGGGACAAAAGGCCGGTTTTGCGCTGGAATTTGGCGGGTGGCGGGCCATTATGTGCCGCAATGCTCCGACTGAACGTGTTTTGGCGCGTGGCCGCTGTGCTGGGCCTCACCTGCCAGGTGCTGGTGGCCGCAAGTCCTCAGAGGCCAAATGTCGTCCTGATTTTCTGCGACGATTTAGGGTATGCCGATATTGGCCCTTACGGCTCGGAAAACCCGACACCAAACCTGACCCGAATGGCGCGTGAAGGCATGCGATTGACAGACTTTTACGTCGCTCAGCCGGTGTGTTCCGCCTCGCGAGCCGCGTTGATGACGGGCCGCTACCCGAATCGAGTGGGCATTTTCGGCGCGCTGAATCCAACCGCGACGAATGGGATCAACTCGAGCGAACTGACGATGGGCGAGATGTTCAAGGCGCGCGGTTATGCGACAGCGATCTTCGGAAAATGGCACCTCGGCAGCCTTCCCCAGTTTTTGCCGACCCGGCATGGGTTCGATGAGTATTACGGGTTGCCTTATTCAAATGACATGTGGCCGAAGCATCCAACGTCGAAGTTCCCGCCGTTGCCGTTGATCGAGGGGGAACGGGTGCTTGAGTTGAATCCGGATCAAAGCAAGCTGACGGGCGAATACACGCGGCGTGCGGTCGGATTTATCCGCGAAAACCGCAGCCGGCCATTTTTCCTTTACCTCGCGCACAGCATGCCGCATGTGCCGGTATTTGTGTCGCCTGAGTTTTCGGGACGGACCGGGCGCGGCTTATATGCGGATGTGATCGCGGAACTGGATTGGTCGGTCGGCGAAGTTTTCAATGCTCTGAAGCGGTACGATTTGGACAAGGACACGCTGGTAATCTTCACGTCGGACAATGGGCCGTGGCTGAGTTACGGCAATCACGCCGGATCCGCGGGACAATTGCGCGAGGGCAAGGCTACGGTTTTTGAGGGCGGCGTGCGCGTGCCAATGCTCGCCAGATGGCCGGGCAAGATCCCGGCGGGAAAGGTTTGTCGGGAGCCGGCAATGACAATCGACCTGATGCCGACGTTTGCACAGTTGGTCGGCGGCGAAATGCCGCGCGACCGGAAGATCGATGGCAAAGACATTTGGCCACTACTGACGGCTCAGTCGGGCGCAAAGTCGCCTCACGAAGCATTCTTCTTTTACTGGAACCGCCACCTTCAGGCGGTGCGCGGCGGCCAATGGAAACTGCACGTGGCGCATAATTATCCTGTGCCCGAACCGCCGGGTGATGAGGGCAAACCGGGGAAGATGGTGACGAAGACAATCGAAGAGGAATTGTACGACTTGTCCGAAGACCCCGCCGAAACGACCGTAGTCAAGGATGCCGATGTCTCGAAGCGGTTGCTGGCCCTTGTGGAAAAGTGCCGCAAGGATTTGGGCGATGTCAGACCGGGTGAGTTGCCGGATAAACTGGCGCCGTTCTTTGTCGTGCCCGCGGAGTACACCAACGGATCGCCGAAATATCCCGCGCCGCTGGTTTTTAACGACGGAAAAAAGGTCGAGAAAAAGGAGCAATGGCCGAAACGCCGGAAGGAGATTCTGGATTTTTGGAACGAGATGCTCGGCCCGTGGCCGCCACTGCTCAAGAACCCGAAACTGGAAATTGGCGAGAGCGTTAAACGCGAAGAGGGCCTGACCCAGAGCCGCGTGAACGTCGAAATTGCGCCGACGCAGTTCGTTGCGGGGATTTTGCTGAAACCGACGGGCGAAGGACCGTTCCCCGGGATCGTCGTGCCATATTATGAACCCGAATCGAGTGTGGGTCAGAGCAAGCAGACGAATGTCGATTTTGGTTATCAGCTTGCGAAGCGCGGGTTCGTCACGCTGTCGATCGGCTCGCCGGGTGGTGATTCGCGACGACCGGAGCTGGGTGAAGCGAAGTGTCAGCCATTGTCATTCCTCGCTTATGTGGCGGCAAACTGTCATACCGTGCTGGCGCAAGTGGCGGAGGTTGACCCGAAGCGAATCGGTATCGTCGGGCATTCGTATGGCAGCAAGTGGTCGATGTTCTCCTCATGTCTGTACGAGAAGTTCGCGTGCGCGGTGTGGTGCGATGGCGGAATCGTCTTCGATGAAAGCCGGCCGAACGTGAATTATTGGGAGCCGTGGTATCTTGGGTGGCACGAGGTGCCGGAGGGGCAATCGCAACGCCGGCCCGGCGTGCCCTCAGACGCCAATCCGCGCACGGGGGCGTACAAGAAGCTGATCGAAACGGGTCACGACTTACACGAATTGCACGCGCTGATGGCGCCGCGACCGTTCCTTGTCTCCGGCGGATCGGAGGAGCCGCTTTTGCGATGGGAAGCGCTGCAGGCGACGGTTGCCGTTAATCAGTTGCTCGGCCAGACGAACCGGGTCGGGTTGACAAGTCGCCCGAAGCACACCCCAACAGCGGAGTCGAACGAGCAGGTCTACAGCTTCTTCGAGCACTTCCTGAAACCCGGGCCGAGCCAGTAATAGTCAGGGTCCGATGTAGGCGTCGGCCTCGATTTCGACGAGTATGTCCGGGGAGATCAAGCGGCTGACTTCGACCATGCTTGTGGCGGGGCGGATGTCGGCAAAGAATTCGCCGTGAGCTTTCCCGACCTTTTCCCAATCGGCGATATTAACAACATAGATCCGCGTTCTGACGACATTCGCCAGCGATGCCCCGGCCCGCTTTAATACCGATTCGATATTGCGCAGGCATTGCACCGTCTGCGCGTACGGATCATTATGGCCGACAATGCCGCCTTTGCCATCGGTCGCGGTCGTGCCGGAGACATGGATGAATGGGCCGGCCTTGACCGCGCGAGAGTAGCCGACGATCGGTTCCCACGGCGTGCCGGATGAATAAGTTTCCTTTGGCATGGCCGGACCGTAACAGTATTTAAGATTTATGAGCATTCTCAAACAACATGAGGTGGACCTCTATTATGAGCTGTCTGGTCACGGCCCGCCCGTGCTCCTGATCCAGGGTGTGGGTGTCGTCGGCGAATGCTGGCGACCGCAGGTCGATGAAATGGAGAGGAAATTTCAGACTCTGCTCTTCGACAATCGAGGCATTGGCAAAAGCAGTCGATGTTCGGGACCGATCTCGATCGATGCGATGGCGGCTGACGCCAGAGCACTAATGGATGCGGCCGGTTGGGAATCGGCTCACGTCATTGGACATTCGATGGGCGGTGTCGTTGCGCAACAACTCGCCCTCGACTGTCCGAAACGAGTACGAAGTCTCTCGCTGGTCTGCACCTTTTCGCGCGGCAAAGATGCGGCGCGGCTTACTCCATGGGTCCTTTGGATGACACTGCGTACTCGCATCGGAACGCGCCGAATGCGTCGTCGCGCCTTTCTCGAAATGCTCTGGACGCCAGACGCTCTAAAACGCGCTGACAAAGATGCGTTGGCGGAGCGCGTCGCCGGGTTGATCGGACGCGACCTGGCCTATCAACCTCCAATACTCATGAAACAGCTCATGGCGATGGGCCGTCACGACATCTCACACCGGCTAACTGAATTGCGTGACATACCTGGCCTCGTCATAAGCGCTGAACACGACCACATCGCGTTGCCTCGCTACGGAGAGATGCTCGCGGAAGCGACGGCGGCCGCGCGATTCGATACCATTCCTAAGGCTTCGCATGGTGTGACCATTCAAATGGCAGACGAAATAAATAAGAAGCTGATCGAATTCCTGAGTTCGGTCGAATTGGCGAAACCAGCCGCAACTGCAAATCCGTAGGCGTGAGATTCAATCACCGGGTGGTTTTGGCTTGACCCCATTGATACGGGGCGGATAATTCTCGCGTAATACCCACAGTGCCGATGTTCCGGATTGCTCCGTGTTTTGCCGGCATCCGAGGCACGGCCGCAAACGAAAGTGACGTGTATGAAGCTTCGAATTCTCCGTTTCCACAATTCAATCCAAACGGCGAGTGTCGCGATGTTATTGGTGCTCTGCTCTTTGAGCGCCAGAGGGCAGGGATTGGTTGGCCATTGGAAGTTTGATGAAGGGAAAACCAGGAACACTGCCGATTCTTCGGGCAATGGAAATGATGGCAGCCTCCAGGGGTCCGGCGGGCCTTCCTGGATTTCAGGAATCCTCAGCAATGCGCTGCGATTCGATGGCGTGGATGAGTATGTGAATGTGCCCTACAGCGCGACCCTTGGTATCACGGGAGACATTACCATTGCCGGGTGGATCAAGCGCGAAACACCAGGTGTGTTCGATGGGATCGTCGCCAAGACCGACGGCTCGAGCTATTGGGACTACGACTTTTACTTCAGTGATGGCGATAATCGCCTCAGGTTATGGTCCGATGTGGGGAGTCCGACGCCTGTTTTTTCGACGCGCGAGGTCGCAGACACAAACTGGCACCATGTTGCCGTGGTGCGTAGTGGGGTGGATGTGACGTTTTACATCGACGGCTTTGATGCCGGCACAACGACAATGAGCGGCGCCTTTGCGAACAATGCCGTCCCAGTGCGAATCGGCACGGATGGTCCGGCGTATGACCCCGGTTCGATGTTTAAAGGATCGATTGACGATGTCCGGATTTACAATCGCGCGCTCACCCGGGCAGAAATTCAGGCGCTGAACGTCAGCGGGACTGGACCCGAAATTGTTGTGGTCGGCAATACCTCGATTCTCGTGAGCGGCGATACCACGCCTTCCTTTGCCGAAGGAACGGATTTTGGGATCGTGGAAGTAAGCGGCGGCCAGATCGAGCGCACATTCACGATTTACAATTTTGGCACGGTGAACCTCACCGTCGGCGCGGTGACGCTGTCCGGAGCGAATGCAGGCGATTTTACGGTGACGGTGCAGTCGGTAAGTCCGGTCGCGAGCGGAGGAGCAACTAGCTTCACGATTCGATTTGATCCCAGCACGACTGGGACACGGAATGCGACGGTGAGTTTTGCCAACAACGATTCCAACGAAAACCCGTTTACGTTTGCGATTCAGGGAGCCGGGCAGGGGACGACGATCTTCCCTGGGTTTCTGAAGCGCGAGGTGTATCAGGGTATTTCGGGCGTGCTGATCTCAGATCTTACAGCCAGCCCGAAATTTCCAAATTCACCGGACACGGCGGAAATTATCGCTGGGTTCGAAGCGCCGATTGATGTCGGCAGTTCCTATGGGCAAAGGATTTCCGGATTTGTTACGCCGTGGGAAACAGGCAATTATATCTTCTTCATGTCATCGGATGATCAGGGGGAACTGTGGTTGAGTACTGATGAGAACCCGAATAATAAAGCGCTGATTGCCACGGAGCCGGAGTGGAATGCGTCGCGCGATTGGATTGGTACGGACCGACGAAACTTTTCGGCGCCGGAGAATCGATCCGCGCCGATTCATTTGGAAGGGGGCCACCGCTACTATGTTGAGGCGTTGGAAAAGGAAGAAAGCGGCGGGGACAACCTCGCGGTGACGGCGATCAAAGAAGGCGATCCTCTGCCTGAGAATGGCGCGCCACCATTGCAAGGAGCTTTCATCGGAACATTTGGCGTGCCCACAACGAACACCGTAGTTTTTACGACACAACCTTCGAATACGCTGGCGACGGTGGGACGCACGGCGACGTTTTCCGTCGTGGCGAACTCATCTTCGAGCCCGATCGTGTATCAATGGCAGAGGAATGAGGTAAACATTTTCCAGGCGACTGCATCCATCCACATAACGCCACCAGTTACGGCTGCGGACAATCTGGCGCGATATCGGTGTATTGCGTACCTCAGCGGAGGCGGGAGCGCGACCAGCGCTGTGGCAACGCTCACGGTTGATGCAGATGTGTTTCCACCGCAGGTGCTGAAGGTTCACGCTCTGGGTGATCCAGTCACGGGTGAGACGACACGAATCACGGTCCTCTTTGACGAGCCCGTCGCACAAAGCACGGCCGAGGACCCATATAGTTACCAGGTAGATGATGGGGTCGCTGTAAGTGTCACGTTGGCAACCCTCTTGCCGAATCTGCGATTGGTGGTCTTGACGACCGATAATCCGATCTCGGAGGCCTCCGGCTTTCATACATTGACGGTGCAGAACGTTACAGATCGGTCACCTTCCCAGAACCAGATGCAGCCAGTCACAAAACCGTTTCGGGTCACGCATCTGGTCGCCCATTATCCGTTTGATAATGTGAACAACCTCGGGGCAGATGTCGCCGGCGGAAACGATGGTGTGCTTTTAGGCGGCCCGACGCCCGGGCCGGGAAAGCTTGGCGAGGCGTTGACGTTCGACAATGTCGACGATTATGTGGTGGTATCGAACAGCCCGAACTTTGGCGTGACGGGTGACATCACGCTGACGGCCTGGGTGAAACGGGAAAACCTTTCGCAATATGCAGCCATCATTGCGAAGACAGACGGCGCGGGCACGTGGGATTACGATCTCTATTTTGACGATGAAACGGGCGCATTGTCGTTTTACTCGGATGGGACCGGTCCACAAGCAGCGACATCAACCGGGCAGATACCGGATACCGGATGGCATCACGTCGCGGTGACGCGCACCGGAAGCGCGCTGAATTTTTACATTGACGGCGCGGATGCCGGCGCGAGCGCAGCGAGCGGAGGCTTTCCGAACAATCCATCTCCGCTCCGGATCGGCACCGACGGACCGGCGTGGGATTCGAAATCGATGTTTCACGGCTCGATTGACGACGTGAGGATTTACAACCGGGGATTCAGCGCCGCGGAAATTCAAATGGTGATGCTGGGACCTGCTTTGAGAATCGTGCGCTCGGGAAACGCGGTGGAAATCTACTGGCCTGCGGCTGCGTCCGAATTTGTGCTGGAAAGCACGGACAGTCTCTCGCCAGCCATTTGGACGCCAATCACCGATGTGCCTCAGCCCGCTGGGGCGGAGAACATGGTGCGGTTGACGGTCGGAAGTGGGAAACGATTCTACCGTTTGAAGGAATAAGCTCGGTCGGATCAAACAAGCGTCTTCGCTGGAATCGGTGGCGCGGTTTCGGGCTTGAGTTTTTTGATCAGCACCTTCGAGTTGCGGCCGCTCTGATCATATTTCTCTCGGCGTGAAGGCGGCAGATCACCGGGCGTGCCCTCGACGAAGCCGGCTTTGGATTGAAAGTAAGTGAAGGCCTGGGTCGAAAGGGCAATCAGTTCCTGAAGGCCGAGTTCGCGAGCTTTGGTTTCGACAAACTGAATCATCTTGGTGCCGATGCCCTGGTTTTCATGCGACGGGCTGACGTAGAGAAACGCCAACTCTCCCTTGCGCTCCTCCGGATAGACATGGAGCGCGACACAGGCGACCGGATTTTTGTCGATTTCGAAGATGTAATAATCAGCCAGTTGTTTCTCAATGTCGGCGCGCGTGCGTTTCACCAACTCGTCGCTCGCGACGGCGGTCTTGGTCAATTGCGTGATGGCTCGCACGTCCTTCTTCATCGCGCGGCGCACCTGCTGGTATTCGTTGGCGTAAATGAGTGTGCCGATGCCTTCGTTGGAAAAGACTTCGGCGAGGAGGCCTTCATCGACGCGGCCATTAATTATATGCACGCGCGGCACGGCGGCGCGGCAGGCCGCCGCAGCGTGGGCTGCTTTGGAAAGTTGGTCCGGCGGGATGTCCGGCTTTTTTTGCGCAAGGATTTGGTCCAAATCGCTCGCGAGCATTTGGCGAATCAAAATGCCCTGATGATAGAGGCCGTCCAGCGTTGTGATGTAAATGAGCTTCGTCGCCTTGAGCGTGTCGGCTAGGGCGACGGCGACGTGATCTGAATTGACGCGATAGGTTTTGCCGTCGCCGTCAAAGCCGAGCGGCGGGACGACTGGAATGATTCCCTGCGCGAGAAGGGTCTGGAACAATTCGACATCGACCTTTTCAACTTTGCCGGTGAAGAGGTGGTCCACACCCTGAAGGATGCCGGTGGGATGCGCGGTGATGCCGTTGGTGCAGACGGCGCGGAGGTCATTCGCGGAAAGGCCTTCCAGAATTTCGTGGGTGAGGCGATTGGCGGCGGTGAGCGCGAGTCGCAGCGTGGCTGCGTCGGTGATACCGGCGCCGTGCAGATCGGATGGTTTGATTTTCTGTTCGTCCGCCAAAGCCTTTATCTGGGCGGCGGCGCCGTGAACGATCACGACGCGGATATTCAACGAGCGGAGAACGGCGACATCGAGCAGGATGTTCGCGAAGTTTTCGTCGGTGACGACTGCGCCGTCGATGCTGACGATGAAAGTCTTTTCGCGGAAGCGGGGGATGTACTGGAGGATGCCCCGCAGGTCAGTCAGTTTCATTAAGTTCGCTCAAACAGGTTGAACATGTACTTGCGCTTCATAAAAAGTAGAGCGCTGACATTGAGATTCAACTTAAATCGCCGGCCGGCACATTCGAGTCACCTGTTTCCGACCGCGGATTCAGGTAATTTCTTCGGCGCATAGATGACGAACTTGGAGATATGATCGATGGCGACGTATTCACTGTGCAATGTGCGGGCGAGTAACTTCGCTGGCGCAGACGAATCTCGCATCCAATCAATCGGCACGTCGTCCGAAACAAGGATCAAGCGCCTTTCATGCCGGCCAAGAGCCGCGAGTACCTGAGTTACCTGGCGCTCAGTCAAGAGAGCCAGGGTAGTGCTGTTGAAGTATGTAGGGGGTTCTTTGCGCGCCCAAAAATAGAAACTGTTGACTCCCGGACACGTAAGAAAAGTATCACTGTTGGCATTCAAATATTGCGCCAGTTTTTGGTACGACTGCGTCGTCTCGCCATCCGTGCGAACGAGACGAGCCCCGGGCAGATCCAGCGATGGCAGACCACGGTAATAGGAATGCACCCAGGGCAGCTTGCACCAGGCAACCGCGAAAAAACACACGAGCGCTACGACCGCTATGACCTGCAAAACAGTTCGAGGCCGCCGGGCATTGAACCATTCGCGAAACCGGTCGGGCATGCGCACTGCGGCTACCGCGTCCCACAGGCAGACAGTGCACGCCAGTATCAAGGGAAAAGTCGCGATCGACACTTGCGTGCGCGCGATCGGATAGGCTTGCAGACCTTGCCATACCGCCATCAGACACAGAAACACGCGCGGAAAGCTCCCTCCCCATTCTCGATTATTCAAAGCCGGAGCAAGCACCAGCCACACCCAGGGCAAAAGGTACTTCAGTTGACCGTCGGCGCCGCCCACCAGAAAGATGGTGCCGATCATACCCACCAGGGCTTTGAGGCTGGTGACGATTAACCGCCGGCGCGGGCCGGTGTTGAGCCATAGGGAAAAGCACATCACCAGAGATGCAGCTGCGCTGAACAGGTCCAGATTCGACACGCGCAGCGGCCATACGGCTACGGCCGGGGTCAGCAGCGGCCCCCGCACAAATCCATTGGCCAATCCAACGGGAGAGGTTCCGGTAACAATCGGCAGCGCCATTAGCGCCACCACCGTCACCGCAAAAACTATCGTAACTTTCCTGAGGCGGGAAATATTAGTGAGCTTTGTTGCGGCCTCCTGGCTCATCAAGGTGGCGGTAATCAGGGAAGTCGCCATGACGAGGCCGTAGTTCCGCCATGATTCGTGCATGACATGACGTCGCATCAGTAGAAAAGGCATCGCGGCGCAGCCGGCGATGACGATCCACCGCCATGGGGTGCGGCCGAACTGAATTGACCAGTGCAGCCCGAGGGCCAGCAACAGGGCCGCCCCAAAAAAAATTCCCACGTTGATTTTCGTAAAAAGCAATACCGCCCCGATAAGGGCCAGGCCTTCCAGCCCACGGCTCCGATTTACATCGCGGGTGGCCAGCAGGAGGGCAACCGCCAGGAGCAAAGCGACTACTTCTTGCGGGTGTCCGGGTTCATCCGCGAGGGGCGCGAGGTGCACCGCTGATTGCATAAACACAAACAGCCCGGCGAACGTCGATCGCGTCATTATTCGTCCGGCCACCGCCAGCACCGTCGAAGCGGCCAGCCAGTGAAACATGCAGAGGAGCCGCGTGGCATCGTGCGTCAACGGCACGCATAACGCTTTGTGGATTATCCAATGATAAAGGTAAAAAAATGCGCCATATTGGGTGAATACCGAGTCGTAGAGCGGCTGCCCGTCGAGAAAGCCCTTGACGCTGATCATAACGTAGCCTTCGTCCAGCGACAGGGAGCGGCTAAACACGAGGTAGAAAGCGTAGGCAGCCGCCACCACCAAAAGGAACATAGCAGCTGCGCGCATTGGCCAATCGGCCGGGTGAGCCTCATTTTGACTCATGTCATTCCGCGATATGTTGCACCAACCCGGCAGGGAAAGCGCCGATGAAACTTATCCGCTCTGGACAAGTTAAGTCTGTTGAGTTCGACTTTTGACTCGTTGCCGAGCCGACTGTGAAAATTCGCGCTGCCAATCGTAACCTGTTTTTGGGCCTGGTATTCGTGATTGGCGCCATGATCGCGTGGATGCTGGCCGGCGGAGCTTATCGCGAACAGATCGGTGCCGTCAAATCAGGCAACCGCGTATTAAAGGTCACACTCGCACAGGTCAATCAGCACCGGACCTTGTTTCCGGATGAGCCGTTGCGGGAATGGCTGGGTGTGGAACAAGCAATGGTCGCCGAGAAACAGCAGGCTCGCTACGGGATGGCTTTTGCGGCTTGCCTGGTATCCGGTTTCCTCAGCATTTTGTTTTTAGGTCTTCAGCTCGATGCGCTTCGGTCCGGCCGTACTGACGAATCCTCGGCGGGCGCGAAACCTCAGTCCACCTCCGCTTAATGCCGCATTCCGCAAGCGGGCGACCGCGAACAGAGAAGGCCACGTCTTCAATTCCCCTCAGGATTGTCCACTATTCCATCCAGCGCGCCGAGACATCGCTGGTTTTCCTGTGGAGTGCCGATGGAAATGCGGATAAATTCAGGCAACTGATAGCCGCCCATCGGCCGGGTGATCACGCCGTCTTTCTGTAATTGTTCGAACACGCGCTGGCCGTTGCCCACCTTCACCAGGATAAAATTCGCGGACGAGGGAACGAAGCTGAGGCCGAGTTGGCGCAAGCCGGTTTCCAGCAATTCCCGGCCCTGAAAGTTGTTTGCGCGCGTTCGCAGCACGTGCTCGGTGTCGTCAAGCGCGGCGATCGCGCCGGCCTGCACGAGCGAATTGATGTTGAAGGGTTGACGCACCTTTTCGAGAGCGGCGATCAAATCGGGGTGTCCGATCCCGTAGCCGAGGCGCAGCCCCGCGAGGCCGTAGATTTTTGAAAAGGTGCGCATCAGCAAGAGGTTGGGCTTGAGGCCCCGTTGAATGAATGGCAAGAGATCAACGGCGTCGTCGAGAAATTCGATATACGCCTCGTCCATCACCAGCAGCACGTGCGGTGGAATCTCGTTGATCAGGGTCACGATATCCTCGCGTCTCGCCAGCGTACCGGTGGGATTGTTTGGATTCGCCACGAACATGACGCGAGTGCGCGGTGTAATCGCGCCGATCATCGCGTCCAAATCATGTCCGTAATCAATCGCCGGGACAGTGATCAGGTTTGCGCCAAACAAGTGAGTGATGATCGGGTAAACCGCAAAGCAGTATTGCGACACGACGACATCCGTGCCCGGTTGCATCAGGGCGTGTCCGACAAATTCGATGATTTCATTCGAACCGTTGCCGAGAATCAGGTTGCGCGGTTCGACCCCAAATTTGTCGGCCAGCTTCTGCTTCAGATAAAACGCGTTGCCATCCGGATATAGATGCAATGTCTGCAACGCCTTTTCCATGGCTGCGACTGCGGCAGGCGAAGGGCCGATTGGATTCTCGTTGCTGGCGAGCTTGATCACGTCATTGGGATCGAGCCCGAGCTCGCGCGCGACCTCCTCGATGGGCCTGCCGGGCTGATAGACGGCCAGGTGCTGCAAGGCCGGGTTCAATGGCAGCGGACTACTCATGATCGTGTTAGCATCTCATCAAAGAGCGCGGCGTCGAGCCGTTTTGGCCGGCTGCCACAGATAACGCGGATTCCTTCCTCTGTCTCATTTGTCTTTTCAGAGGAGTGCCGCATGGAGTAATTTGGGCCTCCTAAGCCACGCAAAGTTATGATTCCGATCAAGATTGAATGCGGATGTGGGCAGCATTATGCGTTCGATGTTGAGCCAATCGAAGGCCACATGCCAACCGCGGTGAAGTGTCCTGGTTGCGGCGCTGATGGGACGGCGGCAGCGAACGCATTTATCGCGCAGGTAATGCCAGCACAGCCGGTTGTGGCCGCCGCTCCTCCCCGGCCACGGTTGCACGTTTCTGTTCCAACGCCGGCGCTGGCGCTGCAGGTGGCGGGTTCGGCGCCCGAAGCGCCGGCCGTGGAATCGCATCGGCCTGGAATACCGGGACGGGAGATCGATCAGGCGAAGATACTGAACGAAGCGCGTGCGAAGATTTTCTGGGGCGACCGGCCCGAAGAGGTGGTCAAGTTCGTGATGATGCAGGGAATTGAGTACGAGGAAGCGTCGGTAATAGTGCGCGGCATTTTCAAGGAGAGATTGGGGACGCTAAGAGGAATCGGCATCCGGAAGATTATTTTCGGAATTCTGCTGCTATGCGTCCCGATCGTGGCGCTGCTGGGTTTTCTGCGCCTTGGGTATATCCCGCTGAAACCGATGGCGATAGCGATCATGATTGGGCTGTGGGGATGCTGGCTGATACTCAAGGGCACGCTTCTGCTGGTGGCACCGAAACTGGGATCAGAGGACGTCGCTGATATTGACGACTAGACACGCAGGCCCGGAATCCGAACGGTTGTCACCCTTTGCACGGTTATGAAAAACGCCAACGTCTTTGTGGATGTGGACCTGACGCTAATCGACGCTGGCGGCAAACTCCTGGAAGGCGCGCGTGCGGCTTTGCATCGATTGCGAGAGGAGGGCTGCCATCTGTTTCTGTGGTCAACGGGTGGTGCCGAGTATTGCCGCAAAGTGGCCCAGCTTCATGGGCTAACGGAGCTATTTGAGGGTTTCACCGCGAAGCCGGATATCATCATCGATGATATGCCTTCGACGTGCGCGACTCAGTTTGTTTACGATGTCAGGCAGGAGCAGTCATGGACCGCGCTCGCGGAACGCATTATCGAGAAGCACATCGACTAAAGCGGAATTTCGATGACGTCTTTGGCCGGATAAATCCGGGACTCCGACTGGGTACGGGATTCGGTGGATACGCTTATGGCGACTTGAAGAATTGACGAACGGTTGATTCGCTTCCTATGACCCTCTCATTGTTGGAGGAGATCCTGACCAGCTGAAAGCCGGGACTGCAAACGAACACGAGCGCTGTTGAAAAACAGCTAGGGTGATCAAAATGCAACAGGCTACACGTTAACCATCATTTTATTCATCACACGCGTAAGTTATTGATTTAGAGCGTGTTAGGATGCGGGCTTCTGGATTTTTTACCTCGTGGCATTGCCGCTGCTAAAGGGCCGTGACGCTCTCAGCCTCCGAGTACACCGAGGCCGCGATGCACATAACAACTCAATGTATATGAAGAAAGTCGAAGCGATAATAAAGCCATTCAAACTTGAAGAAGTTAAGGACGCCCTCGGTGACGTAGGTATCGAGGGGATGACGGTCAGTGAAGTCAAAGGGTTCGGCCGCCAAAAAGGCCACACGGAAATCTACCGCGGCAGCGAATACACGGTCGATTTCCTGCCCAAAATCAAAATCGTCGCCGATCTTGCCGGTCTTCGCCGAACCGACGATCGCGGTCACCGCGTCGATGCGGCGGTGACCGCGATCGTCGGTTCGGCGAAGACCGGCAAGATCGGCGACGGGAAGATTTTCGTCACGCCGATCGACGAAGCCATTCGCATCCGCACCGAAGAAAAAGGCGAACAAGCAGTTTAACCCGAAACTACAACCCCAAACCAATCCTCACCCAATGAAAAAAGCACTTCTTCTAATTGGTCTCCTGCTGGCGATCACGCGCCTGGACTTGGCGGCGGCGGACGCGACCCCGGCGCCGACTCCAAAAGATCCCACTGTCGAGCAGCGAATCTCAGATTTGGAAGCGTACATAAACAACACGGGTCGCGCCTCCGATACGGCCACGAATAATGTCTCTTCGAAAATCGCTGTGCCTGGTCCGGGACACAACGCGTGGATGATGACCAGCGCCGCGCTGGTGCTGTTCATGACGCTGCCGGGCCTGGCGCTGTTTTACGGCGGCCTCGTGCGGCGCAAAAACGTGCTCTCAGTTCTCGGGCAGTGCCTCGGCATCGCTGGACTGGTTGCCATTTTGTGGTGGGTGTGCGGTTACAGTTTTGTCTTTGCAGACGGCGCAAAAGCGGTGATTGGCGATTTTACGAAATTCGCGTTTCTCAAAGGCGTCGATAGCAATCCAAACACGAACTACGCCTACTGGGTATCGCACAACGTTTTCGCGATGTACCAGTTGATGTTCGCGATCATCACGCCGGCGCTGATCGTGGGCGCGATTGCGGAACGCATGAAGTTCTCAGCAATCCTCGTGTTCGTCGGGTTGTGGATGTTCCTGGTTTACTTCCCGCTGGCCCACATGGTGTGGGGCATTAATGGTTTGATGAACGGCGTGTGGAATGCCGACGCCAGTATCAAGGCGATCGACTTCGCCGGTGGAACTGTGGTGCACATGTCATCCGGATGGTCGGCGCTGGTGCTGTGTATCATCCTTGGTAAGCGCCTTGGCTTCGGCAAAGAGCCGATGCCCCCGCACAGCATGGTGTTGTGCATGGTCGGCACGGGCATGCTCTGGGTGGGTTGGTACGGTTTCAATGCCGGCAGCGCGGTTGCCGCCGATGGAATTGCGGCCAATGCGTTCACTACGACGACGCTGGCCACGGCCGTGGCCTCGTTCGTGTGGGCGATGGCCGAGTATCTGCTCAAGGGCAAGCCGAGCATCCTTGGTTTCTGTTCGGGCGCCGTGGCCGGCCTGGTCGTGATTACGCCCGCTTGCGGGTTCGTTGACACGACAGGCGCGATGATCATCGGATTGGCTGCCGGGCTGATTCCGTTCTTCGCCTGCTACAAGGTGAAGCAGTGGTTCGGTTACGATGATGCCCTGGATACATTCGGCGTGCACGCCATAGGCGGAACCCTGGGCGCGTTTCTTACCGGCATCCTCGCGACGGCGAATGTGAATTCGAACCTGAACACCAATCTCAAAGACATCGTTGGCAAGACATTGTGGATTGAGCAACTGAAGGCCATCGGGATTACGATTCTGCTCGCCGTCGTCGCGACGGCGTTGATCGCGTATCTCGTGAAGGTGACGATCGGTCTGCGCGCGGATGAGGAAACGGAAACGATGGGGCTCGACCTCACCGAACACGGCGAAGAGGGTTACACGGGCGCATTCGGCGGTTCAGTTCACGGCACGCTCAGCGGTGGCGAACGCAAACCGGTGCTTGCGGGGATTCCTGAGCCGGTCAAGAAGCATCAAACGGTTTAATCATCAACTTGCGATCACATCGCCATGAAGAAACTACTGTTAAGCTTAGCACTGGCCGCGATGAGCGTGGCCAACTCCGGGACTGCGGCGGATTCCCCCCCGCCGCAGCCCAAAGACCCAAGCCTCGAACAACGACTCGCTGACCTGGAAGCGTACGTCAATAACGTCGGTCGCGCAGCGGACACTCCCACGAACAATGTTTCGTCAAAGGTGGCTGTCCCTGGTCCCGGGCATAATGCCTGGATGATGACCAGCGCCGCACTGGTGCTGTTCATGACCTTGCCCGGTCTGGCGTTGTTTTACGGCGGGCTCGTGCGCCGTAAGAATGTGCTGTCAGTGCTTGCGCAATGTCTTGGAATCGCCGGACTCGTCGCAATTCTCTGGTGGGCGTGCGGTTACAGCTTCGTGTTCGCCGACGGCGCTAAACCGATCATGGGCGACTTCACAAAGTTTGCCTTCCTGAAAGGGGTCGATAGTACTCCCAATACCAACTACGCCTACTGGGTTTCGCACAACGTCTTCTCGATGTATCAGTTGATGTTTGCGATTATCACGCCGGCGCTGATCATCGGCGCGGTCGCTGAGCGCATGAAATTCTCCGCAGTCCTGCTCTTCGTGTTTCTGTGGATGTTCATCGTCTATTTCCCGTTGGCGCACATGGTTTGGGGAATCAACGGCTTGATGAACGGCGTGTGGAATCCCGAGGCGAAAATCCATGCGATTGACTTTGCCGGTGGGACGGTTGTCCACATGTCATCGGGTTGGTCAGCGCTGGTTTTATGCATCCTTCTTGGCAAGCGCCTTGGGTTCGGCAGAGAACCGATGCCGCCGCACAGCATGGTGTTGTGCATGGTCGGCACGGGTATGCTCTGGGTTGGCTGGTACGGCTTCAATGCCGGCAGCGCAGTCGCTGCGGATGGCGTCGCGGCCAATGCATTCATGACAACAACCCTGGCGACGGCCGTAGCATCCTTCGTTTGGGCGATGGCTGAGTATGTCTTCCGAGGCAAACCAAGTATACTTGGCTTTTGTTCGGGAGCGGTTGCGGGGCTGGTAGTGATCACGCCGGCGTGCGGTTTTGTTGATGCAACTGGAGCGATCATCATCGGCATATTGGCTGGCCTGATTCCGTTCTTCGTTGTCGTCAAGGTCAAAGCCTGGCTCGGCTACGATGATGCTCTGGACACGTTCGGTGTTCATGCGATCGGCGGGACGCTCGGCGCGCTGATGACCGGGTTTCTCGCGACCTCGAAGGTCAATCCAAACCTGGACACAAACCTTAAGGAAATCATTGCCGGTCACAAACTCTGGATTCATCAACTGGGCGCGATCGGAGTGACGCTGTTGCTCGCCGTCGTCGGCACCACAATTATTGCGTATGTCGTTAAAGCGGTTGTCGGGCTCAAGGCCAGCGAAGAGGTCGAGATGATCGGTCTCGACCTGGCGGAGCACGGTGAAGAAGGTTATCACGGCGCGTAGAATCGTAGAATCATCACCGCACGCTGAGCAGGTCGCTCGGCGTGCGGTATTAACATCTGTAAATCAAACTTATGCCAAAACAAACTACTGCAAAACCATCCAGGAGCAGGTTGTCACCGCCCGCGCGGTCGGTAGCGCCTGCAAACATAATCATCACGAAACCGTCCAAGGGCCGAAATGGCGCGGGTATCTCCGCATCGGCGCGCGAAGTCATCGACATGGCGCGCAAACGGGGCGCGAAAATGGTCGATGTGAAGTTCGTCGATACGTTCGGCACCTGGCAACATTTCAGCGTGCCGGTCGGTGAACTGACTGAAGATGTTTTCGTCGACGGCTTCGGGTTCGATGGATCTTCGATCCGCGGCTGGAAATCGATTGAAGCCAGCGACATGCTCGCGATGCCCGATCCGGTCACCGCGTTCATCGATCCATTTTGTGCCGTGCCGACGCTGTCGCTGACGTGCACGATCGCAGAGACCGGCACCAGGGAAGCCTACACTCGTGATCCACGCGGGATCGCGCAGCGCGGTGAGAAGTATCTCCAATCAACCGGCATTGCTGACACAGCAGTGTTCGGACCGGAAGCGGAGTTCTTCATTTTCGACAACGTGCAGTTCGATCACAAGAGCAACGGCTGCTTCTATTCCATCGATTCGGAAGAAGCGATTTGGAATACGGGCCGCAACACCGTCGCGAACCTCGGTTACAAAATCCGGCACAAGGAAGGATATTTCCCGGTGGCGCCGGCCGATACGCAGCAGGACATCCGGACGGAGATGTGTCTGGTGATGGAGGAACTTGGTATTCGCATCGAACGCCAGCATCACGAAGTGGCCACTGGCGGCCAGGCGGAAATCGATTTTCGTTTCGATACGCTCGTGCGCACGGCGGACAACATGATGCTCTACAAGTACGTCATCAAGAATGTTGCCAAACGACGTGGCAAAACCGTGACGTTCATGCCGAAACCGCTCTACGGCGATAATGGCTCGGGGATGCACACGCATCAGTCATTGTGGAAGAAAGGCAAGCCATTGTTTGCAGGTACCGAGTACGCAGGACTCACGGAGATGGCGATCTATTACATCGGTGGATTGCTCAAGCATGCGAAAGCGTTGTGCGCGTTGTGCAGTCCGACGACGAACTCCTACAAGCGACTCGTGCCGGGCTATGAAGCGCCCGTGAACCTGGCGTACTCGGCGCGGAATCGTAGCGCGGCCATTCGCATCCCGACCTTTAGTGAGAGTCCGAAAGCAAAGCGCATCGAGTATCGTCCGCCTGATCCATCGGCCAATCCGTACTTGTGCTACACGGCCCTGTTGATGGCCGGCATCGATGGTATTTTGAACAAGATCGATCCGGGCGAACCAATCGACAAGAACATGTATGAATTGGGGCCCGAGGAAATCGCGAAGGTGCCGCAGACGCCAGGAAGTCTGGACGAAGCATTGAACCACCTGGAACGTGACCACGAATTCCTGCTCAAAGGCGATGTGTTCACCGAGGACTTCCTCGACATGTGGATCAGCCACAAGCGTAAAGAGGCTGACGCCATTCGCTTGCGCCCGCATCCGTACGAATTGTTCCTGTATTACGATGTGTAGATCGATGTTTAGGTAGGGACTGGACTTGTCGCTTGGCGACGTCCAAGGGTCAGGAGGAAACTGCAACGGCGTGGACGATCTCCACGCCGTTTTTCTTCTGCCATGCTTATTGTTGGCGGCTTTTGCGTACGCCCACGGTTGCGAGATCGATCGGTTTGAATCCGAGTTTCAGCGCGGGACTGTCGGGCGCCAGCGTGAAATCATACTTTTGGGGATCGCGGAATTTCGGATCGACAATCACAGAGTTCGTGTCGTGGCCTCGCGCGCGCCATTGCTCGAGTGAGGCATCGACAAATTTCATCGCGTCAGGGGTAGCCCCGGGCCGGGCGTCGAAGTAAAGATTTCGCTCCATGCGAAAATGATCGTTCTTCCAATAGCTTCCGAGGAGCGAGCCGGAATCGAAATAGACGATGTTGTTCGTGAAGATGAATGAGGTGTGTTCCTCCTCGCGGCTGCGCATCAACTGATATTCCTTCCCAAACGCGAAGATGTTGTTCCGAACGATGTTTTCGCGGCCATAATGCTGATGAAAGCCTGCGCTCTTGGTGCGATAAACGACGTTGTTTTCCCAGATGATTTCCGAGCTGCCCTCATCCGGATACAATCCCCATCCGCCGTAGGTGAAGGAATTCACGTCGTGAATCAAATTGTTGCGCACGGCGGTTCCCTTCTGGATGCCCAGCGTGTAAACGGCGCCCATGTCACTCAGCATTCCCTGTCCCACATCGTGGAGGTGATTAAACTCGATTATATTCCCGCGACAGGGCGTCTCCTGGTAGCCCCAATTCCAGCCGACCGATACCGCGGTGTAATAGAGATGGTGGATGTGATTGTGCGCGAGACGGTTGGTTCCACTCTGGAGGATTAACACCCCTACCGCGGGCGGATACACGAGACCTGTGTCGTGGATCTGATTGTCTGTGATTACATGGCTGTGATTCATCTCGGCGGCCTCGCTTCGCTTCGACGTTTCGCCGATGCGCACGCCTCCCGCTCCGAGGTCGGACATTTCATTGCCGACGACTTTCCAGTTTTGGCAGCCGCGACCCAGCTCGAGCGCATATCCGGCCAAATGCGTGAATGAGCAATCCTCGATCGCGCAATTCACCGCAAATTCCGCCCGCACATCACCACGGATAGCGATCGCAGCCTGCGAGTCGGCGTAACCGTTCGTTTCCAGAGTCCAATCCGTGTGGCTGAAGGTGAGTTCGCGGAACGCGACGTTCCGCACGGGCCGATCCTTTTCTCCCTGTAAGACCAGAAGATCGTCGAGGCGCGAGGCAACGACGTTCGCTTTGTTGAGGTCCTCAGCGGGTTGTCCGATGTACGTGAGCAGACCCGTTTTGCGATTTAGATACCATTCACCGGGCGCATCCAACGCGTCGGGCGCGTTTTCAATATAATAGCGTGCGTTGCTCTCCCTGTTTGAGGCGGTGGGATTACGCGAGAGCGTCGCAACGTGATTCGACTCATCAACATCGCGGATGAACATCCGAAAGTCCGACCAGGCGAGCAACGCGATCACTTCCACGTCACTCTGGGTCCATTCTTTTTTAATCTCGCCCGGCTTGAACTTGAGCTTTACCGGTTTGTCCTGCGGACTCTCGCCCTGGATGCGGAAAAATCCTTCGTTCGGCGTGCGAGCCCGTTGCTTTCGTTTGCCATCGATGAAGAGTGAGCGGAAATACCATTTGCCTTCAAGCACGTCGGGAATTTCCGCCTGCCACCAACCGGGCTTGCCGTCGATCTTCTTCCATCCGGTGATTTGTTTGCCGCCGCTCAGCACCGGTTTTTCATTCTGATACGCGCGGATTACAAATGGAGCGTTCGCATCCGCACCTGAATCCTCGGGTCGAATCTGAATTGGTTCAGCAAGTTCATATGTTCCACCGCGCACTTCGATTCTCACTTCCTCGGGGAGATTCGGTTGTGCGCGGCGCGCGGCCCTCACCGCTTCGATCGCACCTGTCAGTGTAGCCTTGGGACCATTGTCGCCTGCGCGGTTCGGCGCCTTGCCGTCCCACGTGTCATTGCCGTCCACGGCGACATAGACGTTCACCCCTCGTACCGCGTGTGCTGCGAGTATACATAACACCGTCAACCACGTTTTCATTCTCTGGCAGACTGGCCGGCGCACAAAAAATTCATGTCTTGACGATCTTAGGTTGGAGGCCAATCCTCGTCACACTGGTTTAAGGTGTAACCAACGATCTAACGCACGGTCTAAGGAAACGTACCATTATGAAAACGACCTCTCGTCTCGCTCTCGCGGCGCTGTTATCTCTGCCCCTCGTTGCGCTCGCCTCGCACGCCGATCTCACGGCCGGCATGAAACAGGGTAAAGCGCAATTCAAGTCGATGGGACCGCTGGCTTTTGGCCCCAACGGCATTCTGTTTATCGCCGACACCAAATCTGCCGCCATCACGGCTATCGATACCGGCGATACGGCGTCAAAATCCGGTGCCAAACAACTCAAAGTTGATGGCGTCAACCAGAAACTTGCCGCTTTGCTCGGCGTCACAGCCGACCAGATTCTCATCGATGATCTGGCGGTCAACCCCGCTTCGCGCAGTGTTTATCTCGCGGTTTCCCGTGGGCGCGGCCCGGATGCGACGCCGGTCCTGATTCGCGTCAAAGGCGACGGCCAGCTGGAAGTTGTTTCGTTGGATTCGGTCAAATTCTCGCGCGCCGAACTTCCCAATGCTCCGGTTGAAGGAGTCGTTGGCGAGGGCAACCGGCAAAGCAATCCGCGCCAGGAATCGATCACTGACATTGGTTTCCTGGAAGATCGCGTGCTGGTCGCCGGTCTCTCAAACGAGGAGTTCGCTTCGACACTCCGCGCGATTCCGTTTCCGTTCAAGACCGTCGCCAATGGCACGAGTGTTGAAATCTATCACGGCGCTCATGGCCGCTTTGAAACGCGCGCGCCCGTGCGCACGTTTGTGCCGTTCAAGGTCGGCAACGAACCGCAGTTGCTCGCTGCCTATACGTGCACGCCTTTGGTGCAGTTCCCGTTGAGCGATCTCAAGCCGGGCGCGAAGATCAAAGGAAAGACTGTCGCTGAGCTGGGCAACAGGAATCGTCCCATTGACATGATCGTGTATCAGAAGGACGGCAAGGACTATCTGCTGCTGGCCAACAGCAGCCGCGGCATCATGAAGATCAGCACAGACAGCATTGAGAAGACCGAGAGCATTCAAGCGCCCGTTCCAGGAGGCGGGAAGAAAGGCTTGCCATACGAGACGATCGAAAGCTGGACGGGAATCGATCAACTCGACCGCCTTGATGCGCAAACTGCTGTCGTTCTCCGCCGCGCTGAAGGCGGCTCACTCAATCTCGAATCACTGCCCTTGCCGTGATCGGCAGGTGTTTGTTGGTTCCTCCTGCATCGCTCAGCGCCGCTGTTGTCGTAGCGGCGCTGCTGCTTTTTGAACCGCCCGCTCCCGCTCAAGTGTCGATCCGGTGGACGCCGAAACCGATCGAGACTAACAGGATCGCAGTCGAAGTCGTGGGCCTGAACTCCACGCAAGTTGCGCATCTTCGTCGCGCGCAATGGAGCAACGATCAATGGCATCGTCTTTTGTCGGTGCAAGTAGATCATGAGGACACGACGCAGCTCTTTTTGCCGGACATGCTCGGTTCATACACGATTTCGAATCAGACGCCGCGCTTCAATCCACAATTTCCGCTTCAGCCTGGTATTCGATATCGTGCAATCTTTCGTCCGCAGAATTTGCCCGGCGGCGCATCCGACAAGCCGTTGGTCTCCACCTTTACGGTCCCTGCCATCACCCCGACGACGCTCGCCTCTGTTATACAGATTTTTCCGAGCACCGATCAGGTTCCCGAAAACCTGCTGAAATTCTATGTCTGTTTCTCAGGGCCGATGAGCCGTGGGAACATTTATGATTACATCCATTTGCGTGACAGTTTCGGCAAGGAGGTCGAGCTTCCCTTCCTGCAGATCGATGAGGAACTCTGGAATGCAGACATGACACGCCTCACACTGTTCATTGATCCGGGCCGCATCAAACGCGGCGTCCGGCCGCTCGAAGAAGTTGGTCCCGCGCTCGAAGCTGGCAAAAAGTACCAGCTCATTATCGATCGACAGTGGAAGGACGCGACCGGACATCCCCTCAAGGAGATGTTTACGAAAACCTTTTCTGTCGGCCCGCCCGATCGCACGCCCGTCGACCCGAAAGAATGGAAAATCGAAATCCCGAAACCGCAGACTCGCGATCCGCTCGCGATCACATTTCCCAAACCGATGGACTACGCGCTTGCGTCGCGCATGATTCACATCGTGCGCGATTCCGGTGAGTCTCTTCGGGGGACGAATAGCCTGGTTAATCACGAACAACGCTGGTTGTTCGCTTCTGATGCTCCCTGGGCTGTTAGCAAATACGTTGTCGCAGTGCAAACTACGATCGAAGACCTCGCTGGCAACAACATCGGCAAGTTGTTCGAGGTTGATTTGTTTGAAGGCGTGAAAGGGCGCTTCACCAATTCGGTCGTCAAGCTGCCTTTCGAAGTCCGTTAATTACTCCACTCCGGCCATCAAACGCATCAAGGCAGGTTGAGAGAGTTGCTGGCGTCCCAGTTCGCCCGAAAGACGCCCCTGACGCAGGACAATAATGCGCCGGCTCAAATTCATCACCTCGGGCAACTCGGAAGAGATCACGATTAGACCCAATCCCTGGCATGCGAGTTCATCGAGCAACTGGTGGATCTCGGCTTTCGCGCCCACGTCGACTCCGCGGGTTGGTTCGTCGACAATCAGCACATCGCATTGGCGCGCCAGCCACTTCGCGAGCGCGATCTTCTGCTGGTTGCCGCCACTCAAACCGGCCACGGCCGCATCGAGATTCGGTGTTTTCACGCGCAATCGGTCTACATATTCGCGAGTGAGCGACCGCTCCTGTTTGCGGCGCACAAACCCGGCGCGAGTCAATCGCCGAAGCACAGCGAGAGAGGTGTTCTCGCGGCAATTCATCGTGAGCACGAGACCGAGCCGTTTGCGATCTTCGGGCAACAAGCCAATTCCCGCGCGTAACGCGGCATTGATGTCACCCAACGGCAACTCGCGGCCGTGCACGAAAACCTTCCCGGTCGCCCGCGGGTCCAATCCAAAAATTGCCTGGGCGATTTCACTTCGACCCGCGCCGACCAGGCCCGCGAACCCAAGCACTTCGCCACGGCGCACTGTGAAACTGACGTTCTCAAACCGGCCGGGAGACGACAGATTCTCCACTCGGAGCAATTCCTCGCCCAATGCGCGCTCCAGGTGCTGCGACGTGTACTGCCGCACCTCGCGGCCAACCATTTGATGGATTACCTGCTCGGGGGATGTGCTCGCAACCGGTTGCGTTGCCACGTGGCGTCCATCGCGCAAAACGGTTACGGTGTCGCACAGCCGAAAAATTTCCTCCATGCGATGCGATACGTAGATAACGGTGATGTTCCGGTCTTTGAGTTGTCGCAGCAATTTGAACAAGTGCTCGCTTTCATGTGCTGAGAGGGAGCTGGTCGGCTCGTCCATGACGATGACTTGCGCGTTCGTTGCTACGGCTGCGGCGATTTGCACAAGCTGCTCCTGGCCGGTCGAGAGACTTGCAATGGGTGCGTTGACATCGATGTCAGCTTCGATTTCCCGCAGCATTCTGCGGGCGCTTTCCCGCAACCGTCCCTGGTCAAGCCAACCGACACGCCGCGGCAGATCGCCCAGGCACAGATTCTCGGCGACGGTCAGATTCGGACAAAAGGCCAGTTCCTGGTGCACCATCGAAATGCGCAGCTCGCGCGCGGCGAGCGGAGTCGCCGGTTCGACGTGCCGGCCATCCAGGTACATCTCGCCTGCGTCCGCCGTCTGCACGCCGGCGAGGATTTTGCCGAGGGTGCTTTTGCCTGCGCCATTCTCGCCGATCAGCGCGTGACACGTGCCGCGCTCGACACCAAACGTGATCCCGTCCAGCGCGAGCACGCCCGGAAAGCGCTTGGAAATCTCCCTGAACTCCAGGAATCGCATTGCGGCTATCGGAGTTGTTGTCGAAGCCAACCGGGCCGGTTGGTGGTCACGCCGTCAATCCCCGCGTGAATCAAACGCGCCGCCACAAACGGCGAATCGACCGTCCACACGTAGCATTTGAGCTTCACCGCTTTTATCTGCTCGACGAAATCCGTGTGCAAGCCGCGCACGCCCATATCAACCCCATCCAGTCCTGCTTCGCGCGCGCGCGCGGTCGCAAAGTCCGCGACGGGCCGCCACTTGCCGGTGCGAAAATCCCGTTTGCGCTCCACAATCCAACACACTTCCAGTTCCGGCAAAACCCGTTTCACTTCCGTCATGGTTGCGAGCGAAAACCCAATGATCACGATTGACTTCGGCGAAGCGCCGGTTCGTTCAACGGCGCGTTGCAGTTCGGACACGCTCTCCACGCTGCATTTGATTTCGACAAACAGCCGTTTGCCGCCGGGAATCATTTCGAGAATCTCATCCAGCGTCGGAATTCGCTCGCCAGCCCACTGCCTTCCTTTCCACAGACCGACATCGAGCGCTTTCAACTCGACGAGCGTTTTGTTGCAGACCCTTCCGGAGCACCGCGCCAGTTTGCGCAGCCAGGAATCATGAATGACGACGATTCTTCCGTCGCGCGAACAATGCACATCCACTTCGACGGCGTCCGCTCCCTGTTCCCACGCCAGCCGCACCGCCGCGAGCGTGTTCTCCGGCGCATCGTGCGAAGCGCCCCGGTGCGCGATGATCTCCACTTATCCAGGATTGCCCACGGGGTAGGGCGCGGTGTCCTCACCGCGCCGCAACGATCCGTCGTAACCACGTGAACGCGGCGAGGCGCTGTGGGGACACACCGCCCTACCCTCACTTTGGTTCCAGCACATTATTTCGGCAGCCACTTCTCCCAATTCTTCGCGAACTGGTCCACGTTTTCTTTTGTCACGGGGACCAACGGACTGACGTCGTGCAACACCGCCGGATTTTTCTTCAGATGGATTTTGTCGATCAAAAGTTCGACCGAGCGATAGCCCCACTCATAGACCTGCTGCGCCAGCAAAAGCTGCACGTGCCCGCTGCGCAAATACGCGAGCTGCGGCGGCAGCGCGTCCACCGACACGCACTTCACGGTTCCGGGGGCCCACTTCAGCGCGTTCTCCGTAAACAACGGCCACCCGCCGATCATCGCCCAGCCCGTGATATCCGGATGCGCCTGCATCACCTGCTCCACCTTCGCAGCGGCGTCCTGCGGCGTTTCCTTGTGGTAATACGTCTCAAGAATTTTAATGCCCGGATATTTCTTCGCGGCGTTCTTCACACCCTGCACGCGCTTTTGCAGGTTCGGCGCATTTTGATTTCCCGCGAGGATCGCGACCGTTCCTTTGCCGCCCATGATTTTTGCCAACTCGTTCATCACTTGTTCACCGCACTTCACATCGTCGACGCCGTAGGTCACGAACCGCTTGCTCGCGGGCGCATCTGAATCGAACGTCGCGACCGGCACCCCATTCTTCACCGCGGAATTGATCGCATCGGTCAGTTTGTTCGCATCCGAACAACTCACAGCAATTCCCGAAGCTCCGGCGAGCACGAGTTGTTCGATCGCCTCCGCCTGCTTTTGCGCGTCCTCTTCGTTGGGGGTCCGCCAGTCGACCTTGATCTGGACCTTGTGTTTCGCGCTGAGGTCCTTCGCGGCATCCGTCGCTCCCACCCGTGCCGCCTGAAAAACTGGATTGCCTTGCGACTTGGCGACCAGGCCGATCGTGTAGGATTTCTGCGCGTGAGCCAAATTGGCCAATGAGAAGCACAAACCGAAAATCAACCCGCGGAATTTCATGCGCCGCAATCTATGCGGCCCCCGCGCGGGCGACAAGCCGCCGTTTCGCCAGCCACGCGTTGAACTGGTCGAACACCACCGCCAGGATCACCACCGCGCCGATCACGATCTGGCTGTAATCCTGGTTGATTTCCAGAATCACCAGCCCGGTGCTGATCATCTGAATCACAAGTGCGCCCAAAAATGCGCCCAGCGCCGAACCTTTGCCCCCGGAGAGACTGGCGCCGCCCACCACGGCCGCGGCGATCACATTCAATTCATACCCGGTTCCGTCCGCGGACGATGCCGACCCGTAATAGCCCAACGCCACCAACGCAGCAATTCCGGCAGTCAGTCCCGCGAAAATGAAGACACTTAACTTGACTCGCTCGACACGTATCCCGCTGAACCGGCTCGCCAATTCGTTTCCGCCGACGGCGTAGACACGTCGGCCCGCCGCCATGCGCGACAAATATATTCCACCTATCGCCGTCACGACGATCATCACCAGCAACGGCACCACGCTTAGGTTCTGTCCGACTTCCCATCGGACAAGACGTCGGAATGCCTCCGGAAAACCTCCCACTGACTGTCCGGTCGTGATCACAAACGCGATCCCACGAAAAATGGACATCGTCCCAAGCGTAATAATGAAGGGATGCACCTTCAGCGCGACGGTCATCGTACCGTTAAACAAACCGCACAATGTTCCGACGCCAATACATGCCGCGATACCAAGCGGCACGCTGATCCATGGCGACGTATCGGCGTGACTTCCTCCCTGCCCAAACGCATGAAACGTCAGCGCGCCCAGCACGGAGGCCAGCGCGTAAATCGCTCCCACCGACAAATCGATTTGCCCGGCGACGATCACGAATGTCATGCCGATCGCCATGATCGCGGTGAAGCTTGTGTCTTTGGCGAGTTTCGTCAGGTTTTGCGCGCGCAGGAACTTGTTGCGCACTTCGAAGGCCGGCACTTCCTCACCGTCCGCCGTTTTGATGAACACCCGCTCCGGTTCGCCCTGCGCGTCGATGCGGAACTTCGGCTCCCTTACCGTTCCGCCGAAAATCGTCAGGACCGCCCCCAGTAAAATAATCACGAGCACGAGCCCGCCCTCCTGCAATCGCAGGCGTGGAGTGGGAGTGCGGGTTGGGGTGGCAGTCATTTAACGTGCCGCAGCCTAATGTCTACGACAGGAGCTCACGAGTCTTTAATGAATGTCCCCGATCGGAGCTGGCAAATGTACTTGAACTTCGCCTGTGACCGGCTCATAAACACATTGGCTTTCCTGAGCACACCTTGAAATCGCCGAAGTACACCATCTCGGCAATGTGTCTCTTCTGCGGCAGTTTGAGAAGAACAGCACTACTCGCTTTGCTTTCAATTACGGTTTGTGCTGGCGCAGCTACGTTCACCAGCAGTTTTCTGATCTCGGAGACCAATCGTATTTACGAAGGCGAGGACATCGTGGTCAGCGGAGCTATTCTCACCATCGATGGCACTCACATCTTCAATTCCGTTCTCCTGACAAATTCGGCAATGTTGACGCATTCGGCGTGCACCGTAACGGAGACCCACCAGGTCGATCTGACAATTACTAATGCCCTAGTGATTTCTAGAAACAGCCGGATTGATGTGAGTGGGAAAGGATATTTGCCGGGACGAACGAAAGGCAACACGACGCGCGGCGCGGCTAGGGGGCGTAGCGGAGGCAGCTACGGGGGACTGGGCGGAATCTGGACCGGCTTGGGAACGCCCAACTCCGTGTACGGCGACTATGCGAATCCTGCTGAGTGGGGAAGTGGCGGCAGTGATGATAGTCAGTTTGGAGTGGGTGGCACTCAGGGTGGCGGTTGGGTGCGCATTCAGGCTCAGGCACTTCATTTGGATGGCCAAATCTCAGCCGACGGTGTGGACAGTTTTTCGAGGTATTGCGGGTCAGGAGGCACTGTTCACTTAACCGCCCAAAGCTTGATGGGCTACGGAAGCGTTAGCGCCTCCGGTGGATCGACCTCCACTGGCGGCGGCGGAGGCGGGAGGATTGCGGTGCATGCTCGGGACTTCGGGAGTTTCAATCTAAGCGGGATCATCGCTCACGGAGGGTATGTCGATAACCAGGATTATGGACGGGGCGGTGCAGGAACGGTCTACCTGCGAGATGTTGATGGCGATGCAGGCACTTTAATTATTGATGCGGGCACGGGGGGCGATGGGTGGACCGTGTTAGGGACGGCAGAGACCAACTATTTTCCCATTTCTGATGTCGTGGTAATTCGAGGGAATCGGACGCGGGTGCGCAACGAGAATCCTGGCGTCGAGCTGCAATTTCTAAACAGTCTAATCATTACCAATTCTGGACAGCTTCAGATAGACGGCGATTTACATTTGGATGCTTCGCTGCTGCTCAGTTTAGAAAGCCGAGGACAATTGGAAGTCATTGGCGACATGACCACCGATTTGCCGCTCGTGATAACAAACGAAGGTATTTTGATCGTTAGTGGCAGTTTAACATCTTCGCTTCCTTTAATAGTTGCAGGTGGCACTCTAACAGCTGACCGGCTGGTCGCTCCTGACTTGCTGCTGACCGACGGGGCTCTTCTAACTTGTCCATTTTCAACGTCAGCCCAGATGCACAAGCTCGAACTCGAAGTGGCCGACACGATCAGTATCTCCACTAACAGCCGGATTGATGTGAGTGGCAGGGGGTATTTGGCTGGACGGACCAGCGGGAATACGGCCATTGGCGCCGCGACTGGCAATTGTGGAGGCAGCTATGGCGGCGAGGGAGGACTGAGTGGAGGCGGGATTCCGAATGCCGTTTATGGTGACTACGCCGATCCAGACGATTGGGGCAGCGGAGCGAGTCGTGGCCCACAGGGAGGTGGTCCTGGTGGAGGTCTGATCCGATTGGTGGCTGGAGGCTTGAGGCTGGATGGCCTGGTTGTGGCTGATGGCGGTCGCTCAGAGTGCGGTCCGGGTGGTGCCGGTGGCGGGATTTACATCTTAGTGGAAACGTTGCAAGGAGTGGGGAGTATTCGCGCCGCAGGGGCAGAGTACTCCGGCTGTGGTGCAGGGGCCGGAGGTGGAGGACGAGTGGCGCTCTACGCGCAAGACTATAGCAGGTTTGATCTGGCCAAGGTCACTGCACCAGGTGGAGTGCAGTATAGCCCCGGCGGAACCGGCACAGTCTGGGTGGTCAATGGGGTGCCGCATACGCATATTCGAAATCATCAGCCGCTTGGCCGAAACGGTGGGTATTTAAAAAGTCGCCTCGAACAACTGGTTTTTGCTTTCAACGCAGGTGTCGATACCAACTCATTCGACTCTCTTGATTTCCTGATTACAGGCCAAATGGGCTCGGTGACGCCGACTTCCTTTATTGAGATTTCAAACCGCACATATCAAATCGAATTTCCTGCCTTGACCGAAAATGGGACGTATCATTTTACGCTGTTACCGACGTTGCTCGATGCAGAGGGTTTTCCACTCGATCAAAACGCCAATGGAATTCCCGGAGAGCCTGAAGACGCGTACTCGTTCACTCTCATCATCGACACGGTTCCACCGCGTATCACACAACAGGTGCCAGCAGGCGACATTGCGGGAGCCGTCGATCACGTTGACCTCTGGTTTAGCGAGGCAGTGGACAGGGCAACCTTAACCCCGGCAAACTTCGCCATTCGAAATCGTTCGAACGAGGTTATTACCGCAACGACTATTCAGGAGGTTGGGCTAAATCGCTTCCGCATATCATTCGCTTCTCAAACCGATATTGGAATGTACCGACTTTTAGGTTCCTCGAACATTCTCGACCTTGCTGGAAACCGACTGGATGCAAATAACTCGACGCCAGCTACGTTCAATCTGGTTCCTGTTGATCTCGAACTCAGTGATGTAACGGTGAGCACGAACCAACTTTTGGCTGGCAATGCTGTCACGGTTTCGTGGATGGGCCGAAACAATTCCGGTGCGCCCCTTGTCGGCAATTGGACTGACGGTGTGTACCTATCGAAAGACAACCGCTGGGACATTAACGATTTGCGGATCGGAACCGTGTCACACGCCGGAGGCCTGGCACAGAACGAGGTTTACACGAATACAATCAGTGCTTACGTGCCCGGCCTCTTGCCTGACAATTATTATGTCGTCGTTCGAGCGGACATCATGAATCAGGAACGCGAAACTGTAGAAGCAAATAACCAGGCGGCGGTCGGCCCGTTCCCATTGTTCATTCAATCCCTCTCAGGCGGCACGTTTATCGGAATGCTCACGCGTGGGCAACCGTCGGCGTGGTTCATTATCAATCTCAATCCGGGCGATGCTCTGCGAATGACACTCAACGGAGAAGCCAATGCACTGAATGCTCTGTTCATCAGTCCCAATGTTATTCCGACGACGCAGCAGTCTGATTTCCCAGTCACAACGGCTGGAACGAACCAACACATTACGCTGACTTCACCGAATGGCGGCAGTTTTTACGTGCTTGTTCACAGCGATCAGCCGGGAAACGGCACCCCGTTTCAGCTCACGGCGGAAACCGGTCCGCTTTTTGTCGATAGCGTTACTCCAAATCGCCATGGCAATGTCACAAACGCTCTCCTCACGCTAAATGGCGCAGGGTTTGACGAAACGACGACGGTGGAGTTCGTCACGAATGACGGTGAAGTGCGAGTGCCGGACTCAACCGAGTTTGCTTCAGGAGAAACGCTCCGGTTGAATTTGGGGCTGACGAATTGGCCTGCCGGCTTTTACGCCGTCCGTGTCGTCAAGGGCGATGCAAGCAATCAACTGGTCAATGCGTTTGAAGTTGTACAAGGCGGCATCCCGCACTTGGAAACGCATTTGATTGTGCCTTCCGCAGTGGGCTTCAACATCCCAATCAAGCAAACAATTTGGATCGAATACAGAAATACGGGTGACGCGCCGATGTCTGCACCCTTGCTCGTGTTGCGTGGCGATCACGGTGCGCGAATCACGGCTGACTCAGCGCTCGCCATCCCTCGCGCCGGGTTTGGTCCCATTGCCGGTGTTTCGGACATCGTGCAAGTATTGGGCTTAGGCTCCGGCTCGACCCCGTGGATTCTGCAACCTGGCGAGTCGGGCCGCATACCTGTTTACTACCTGGGACTGTCCGCAAACTCCGGCTATCCGCGCGTGACATTTACGCTTGATACAATTACCGCGGATGATGCGAGGAGGATTGATTGGGCTGAGCAAGAACGATTCATCCGGGTGTCCGGCTTGATTGACCGAAACTGGGCGCCTTTTTATCAACAGCTTCAAACTCAAGTTGGTCCCACTTGGGGCACCTATGTACAGTTACTCGCTGGCACCGCCCGTACGAACTCCGCGGCTACGAATCAAACCTTCACCGTTCAAGGCCTTTGGCAAGTTGTGCAAAGTTCTCTCCTTCCGGGATGGCTGCAAAATGCGTTGAAGACCATCCCGCCGGAGCACCAGCAACTCGTGATCCCAAAGAGTCCGCAAAGTTATTGCCCGCCAGAATACTTTAACAAATACGCGGACGCCCTGTACAAAATCTACTTGGTCACTGATTACTATTACGACGTCGTCCTAGTTAGACAGGACGCTTTGCGTCTCGCAGTCGGTGGCTATGCAGGTCTCATATCGGCCGAGTTCCTGGAACTAGCCGGAAACGGAGCCCAACTCTACCTCCAAATCGCCTCTGCGGAGGTCGCATTTGGCTTCTTGGACTCGCGAGCTTTAAGCCAGGCAATCGGCCGGATCAATACTCTTGTCGAGATAGGTCGCGGAATCGATGATGCTGCTAAGTCACTTTACAGCACGTTCGTTTACGGATCACCTGGTCCTGACTTCCGGGACAAGTTAGACAAGTTGTACGCATTGGTCGGTGAGTTCGCGACTGAGCATGCCGAAATCCAGACGCGGATTGAACAAGCCATTGCCATGGGTGGTGGAGAAAGCGCCTTTTCGGCTAGTGATCTCAAAAAAATTGGCCGTTTCTTTGCCCTGGGGAGCATTATCCTCAAAATTGACGAACTGGTCACAACAATTAGAAGTGCATTGCAGGACATCCCTCAGCGCAACGCTGAGCTGACCCAAGCCATCAACCGTTACCATGAATTGTTGAATGAAGCCCGCCAAGCACTCAACGATTATAATGGCATGCCCGCATGCGCTAAGCCACCGCAGAATCCGCTGCTTCGGGCATCTCCTAGTGGACAAGGCGACGCCATTGCTAACAACCAAGTGTTCATGACTCTCGAGGCAGAAGCTCCTTCGGGGGACCTCGCTTCCGCTCTTATCGAACTGACGTCCGTGAATGGCGACCCGGCCACTGGTTGGTCATCCGTGTCGCCACCCCTTACGTCATTTGCTCCCGCGCGATCTAATGTATGGGCCATTGGGAACCAAACAGCCCCTCCTTCCCTGACAGTCGGTACACTCCTAACAGTTCCATACCAAGACCCTAGTGACCCTTGCAATCCGAAGGATACTCTTTGGGAATTCCGCGTCAGCGTGAGGACATCTGCCGGCTTGGGCGACTGGGGAGCGTTTGTCTATCGTTACAGGCCGCCTCTGGGTTCAAATTGCACGTGCACAGTGAATTGTAACAGTAACAGCGCACCACCTAATCCGCCCGCCCCACCGCCCTGCCAAGGCCCGAATTGTACGAGCGGTTCATCTGCCAGTGCGGGTTCCTTTGACCCGAACGACAAGCTCGCGCCGTCCGGTTATGGCGAAGCAGGATTTATCCAGTTCGGCGACACGCTTGCGTACGAGGTGCGGTTCGAGAACAAGAGCGACGCCACCGCGCCCGCTCGGTTGATTACGGTTACGGATACGCTCGATCCAAACCTGGACTTGAGCGCGTTTGAGTTGTTCCAGATTTCGTTCGCGAATCAGACGCTGAGCATTCCGACCGGACTTGACCGTTACGAAGACCTTATCCCGTTGACGTTCACAAATCCTCTGACGGGGGTCCGGTGCGATGCCTGCGTTTGGCTGGAGGTGCAAGCCGCGCTGGATTTTGAGACGCGCACGCTGACATTGACGCTGAGCGTGCTGGACCCGCTCACGGGTTGGTATCCCGACGATCCACTATTAGGGCTCCTCTATCCAGAAAACGGCACCGGCCGTGGACAAGGCTCGATCAGCTATCTCGTTTCACCGAACGCGAACGCGACGAGCGGTACAATCATCACCAACCGCGCGCGAATCGTGTTCGATTACAACGATCCAATCGATACGCCGCTGGTCTCGAATGCGATCGACTCAGCAGCACCGTCGAGCCACGTGAGCAGTCTCGCGCCGAACAACAGCCCAAGTTTTCTTGTGCAATGGAGTGGAAGTGATTCAGGTGGGGGTGGAATCGCAAACTATGACGTGTATTATTCCGCAGACGGCACGAATTACATCCGGTGGCTCGATCATACCACGACGACATCCACCATTTTCTCCGGTGCTGCCGGATTTACGTACCGGTTCTACAGTGTGGCTCGGGACAACGTCGGATACGAAGAACTGCCGCCGTTGATGCCAGATGCGCAAACCACCACGTCTGGCAATACGCCGCCGATCCTGAATACGCTCGCCGCGCGAGTTGGGTTTGTTGGGCGTACACTGTTCGTTACCAATAGCGCGTTTGACCTCGATCTGCCCGCGCAACGGCTAACCTTCAGCCTCGGCGCGAATGCTCCCACCGGGACATTCATAAACCCAACCAATGGTTTGTTTCGGTGGCGACCGACCGCGAATTACGCGAGCACGACAAATCTGATCCAAGTGGTTGTCGCAGATAACGGCGTGCCGAGCTTCTCGGCGACACAAACGCTGGTCGTCGTCGTCAGCGAGTACCTCGAACCAGCTCTTGGCACTCACGTTTTGCGTGCCGGCGAAAGTGGCGCTGTCCCGGCTCGGATCATCTCCAGCGTAGGACTCTGCAGCCTCTGCTTTACGATCAATTATCCGTCAAATCGCCTCGACCAATTCGCTCTGAATGAACTCGCGCCAGAAATCGCCAATGCTTCAGTGCTTTCCCTCTCGGCGACGCAAAGCCTGATCTGTTTCAGCAACTATCCCGGCCAATTCCTGATTGGCACGCAGGAAGTGGCGAACCTTGTGTTCTTCGCTGTCTCGAACCAAGCCTCTGCTTTCGTTCCTCTGAACATTTCCGATGTGCATGCCTTTGGGGCGAATGCCAGCCCGATCAACAACGTTTTTGTCCAGGGCGGCCGAGTGATTGTGATTGGCGAGCAACCGCTGCTCGAAGGCGTTATTTCCAGCGGCGGCGAGGAACAGATGATCGTGTACGGCCACGTCGGAACGACCTATGCGATCGATAAAACAACAAACCTCCAAGCTCCAAATTGGTTCGAGGCTGGCCGGGTCACGCTAACGAATCTGTTCCAAACGATTCGCAATCCCGCGCCGGACTACACCGTCGAATACTTGCGAGCGCGACAAACCGTCTCACCATGAAGGCACAGAGCTGAAGACAAAAGGAAGATTTCACGTGGAACTCGCCACATTCGGAAATCCACCTTTGACAACAGCGCCGCGCTTCTGCAAATCTCACGCCGCTATGCTAAAAATTAAGAGAGTTGTTCCAGTTTGCCTGCTGGCAATTTTCATCGCGAGCTGCGCGTCCAAGGTCATCACCAATCTCACTCCGACGCAGCTGCCGCGCAACCCGACGGGACAATATCTCATCGAGATGAAACTCGACAGCGACCAGCAGACCCTGCGCTCCGGCAGCGTCAGCCCCACCGTCGTCGTCGGATTCAACACTTACCCGATGCGCCCGACTCTGCACATGGCCAACCGCTGGGAAGCCCTCGTGCCGGTGCCTCCCGGCCAGGACTCGATCGCCTACAAATTTAAAGTTGATTACGAATACAACAAATTTGGCTCCAAGCCCGGACAGGGCAGCCTGATGTCCGACGAATACAAGCTTACCATCAAGTAATCATCGGCCCGCCAAAGCCCGCACCCGACTGACCCGGGAACTGATTTCAGTGCCGGCCGTGGACCAGGTCATGGCCGAGGAACGCGCCGTCGCGTTCGCGAAGCGCAGCATCAAATCCGCCGCCAAACTTCAGGGCCTCAAGCTCGCCGTGGCGATGATGGACCTGACGACACTCGAAGGGAAAGACACGCCGGGAAAGATCGCTTACCTCTGCAGCAAAGCGCTTCGGCCAATCGATTCGAAATATGATGTGCCGTCATGCGCGGCAGTTTGCGTTTATCCGAATATGGTGCGGCACGCCCGCCGGTTGCTTGGCGAAAACTCACCGGTGAAAGTCGCCTCCGTCGCGACCGGCTTTCCCAGCGGCCAGTATCCGTTGCGCACCAGGCTCGAAGAAGCGAAGCGCGCCGTGCGCGACGGCGCGGACGAAGTCGATATGGTGATTGATCGCGGAGCTTTTCTCACTGGCGATTACGCAAAAGTTTTTGACGAAATCGCCGCCGTTAAGGGAATCAGCCGCCCCGCGCATCTCAAAGTGATCCTCGAAACCGGTGAGTTGGTGACCTGCGACAACATTCGCCGTGCGAGTCAACTCGCGATGGAAGCAGGCGCGGACTTCATCAAGACTTCCACCGGCAAAGTGAATCCTGCCGCCACGCCCCCGGTGACGCTCGTCATGCTGGAGGCAATTCGCGATTATTTCTTCGCGACAGGCAGGCGCGTCGGCATGAAACCCGCCGGCGGGATTCGCACGGCCAAACAAGCGCTCGCGTATCTCGTCATGCTCGCCGAAACGCTTGGCGATGATTGGCTCACTCCCGAGTTGTTTCGCTTTGGCGCGAGCACGCTTCTCAACGACGTCCTGATGCAGATCGTGAAGACTGTGGACGGCGGCTACCAGAGTGTGGACTACTTTGCGCTTTCGTAGCCGTCAGCCGGTCACCAGCGGCGGATCACCGCTCGCTTCGATCACCGGCTGTCCGGATTTGTTGGAGATGAAATCCTTTAACCAGCGCCACGCAGCTTTCACCCCGCGGTAGACACCTACGTCGCGCACCGGCAAGGCGTACTCCCGGGCAAGTTCGGCCTCGTGACCGCAGTAACGCGGCGGAAAATTGAGCAGCATGGTGTCTTTGCCGTCGGCTTCCCGAACCAAAACCGGATACAAGAAACCATTTCCAATCGCGAGATTCGTGTTCGGCAGCTTGAGCACTCTCCGTGGCAGAATCAGCCACGGGCGATACCGAAACTCGAATTCACCTGAAGCGGTCTTCACAAGCCGCCCCCAACTCCGAACCGGCGCACGCTCGATCTGTTTCGCGGTGAACGCCCGATGCTCGGTTCCCTTCACCTCGCAACGCGCCCGGCGCAGGGTCAGAAGATCCCATGAATAAACCGTACCGAACACCATCAGCCGAAACGACCAGCCCGCGATGAACCACGCCACAATGATGATGCCGATCGAGAAGATCGCGCCTACCCATGGATTTATCATCGACACTACTGTCAGCAGCGATAGCAATGCCGTGCGCGCGGCCTTGAGCGCGGCGTCGATCACGCCCCACGGACTTAAAATGATCAGAATGTTGATCGCGTGCGACGCCAGGAACACGATCAGAAAGATCGCGATCGCAAACGGCATGATCATGAGGTTGTAAACGCTCGCCATGTCGATCGCCCCAAAGCCCATCGCCGCCAGCGAAGCTGAAGTCGTGCTGTCGAACACCGCTGCAAACATTGGCACGAACGCGCCCGCGGCGATCAACGCGCTCAACTTATTTTCAATGAGTTCAGCGATGTCGAACGGCCTTTTCCAGCCGGGAGGCAACCCCGCGCCGAACGCGTCCTTTACAAACACGAGCAGCACGATGGTCAGGCCCGTGCCCCAAAACCACGGCTGCGCATACCACGAGACGTTGGCACGATTTGCCGCTGGTGTTTTGAAATAATGCCACGCGCCCACCGCGCTCACACCCAGCAAAGGCGAGATCGCCACACCGGTGATCGTGCTCAGCGCCTGCGCCATTTCCACTCCCGGCGTTTTGTTTGTCTTGCGCGAGCTCGCCGCGTTGTCCGCGGTCAATCCGACACACAGCAACGGACACAACGCGATGATCCACAGGCGTGCCTTCACAACTGCTCAGCGTCCGGCGCGCAACGGATATCGCGGTTTCTTTACCGCAGGCGGCGCTTGCTTCTTCAGAAGCCGTTGCACTTCCTGGATCGCTCGTTCCAATTGCGGATCGCCGCCTTTTGCCATCAAGGAAGGATCATCGACTACCTTGATATCTGGATCGACGCCGTAGCCTTCGATGATCCAATCGCCCTTCGTGTTATAAATCCCGAACGTCGGCACACTCACCATGCCATTATCGATCAATGATGGCGAACCCGTCATCCCGATTAACCCGCCCCACGTCCGCGTGCCCACGAGAGGCCCAAGTTTCTCGTGCTGGAAGTAATAGGGGAAGCAATCGCCACCCGAGCCGCTCCAGCCGTTAATGAGCATGACTTTCGGGCCGTTATGCGAAACCTGCGGCCACTGCCAGTCGTGTCCGTCGCGAACGCCCCAGTAATTAAGTGGCGAGCGCCTGAGCATCTCGACGAATCGGTCCGGGATCTGGCCGCCGCTGTTGAACCGTTCGTCGATCACAAGCGCGGGCTTGTTGAATTGCGCGCGGAATTGCCGCACCAATTCGTTCTGCCCGCCGCGCCCGGTGTCCGGCACGTAAACGTAACCCGCCTTCCCGTCCGTCGCGGCATCCACTTTTTTGCGGTTCGATTCGATCCACGCGAGATGACGTAATCGATATTCACTCGCCAAAGTCTGCACGAGCACCTCGCGCGAGCCTTCCTTGCCTGGCTTGTCATTGAGCGTGAGCAGGACCGGCTTGTCAGCAAGGCCCTGGAGGGCGGCCCACGGCTCCTGCTCGACATCGAGGTCGAGCCCGTTGACCGCAAGCAGATAATCGCCCTCCTTCACCTCGATTCCCGGCCGTCGCAGCGGCGAGCGCACTTCCGCGTCCCACTCCGCGCCTTCGATGATTTTGCTGATGCGATACGCGCCGTTTTCCAGCGCGAAATCGCAACCCAAATACCCGACAGGCCGTTGCTCCGTGTTCTCCGTGTCGCCGCCGCCGCGATACGTATGGGACGCATTCAATTCGGCGATCAACTCGCCTATTACATAATTAATGTCCCAGCGCGTGACCGCATCCTTCAGCAACGGCTCGTAACGCGCCCGCATCGCCTTCCAATCCACGCCGTGCATGCCTGGGTCATAAAAATAATCGCGCTCGATACGCCACGTGTCGGCGAAGATTTGCTGCCACTCCGCCGCCGGATCCACCGCCGCCTCCAGCGTTCCGGTCGCGAGTTTCTTGTCAAACTTCTGCGATTCCTTCGGTTCAATAATCGCGTATTCGGTTTTGCGACGGACCAGAATCTTTTCTCCTTTCGCGGCGAGCACCGCGTCATCAACATCATCGAGCACCGTTTTTTCTTCGCGCTTTTCGAAATCGTAATACACCAGCGTGCTCTTTTCGTCCGTTGCGCCCGCGCGCGGCATTCGCCGATAAAGCAGCTTGCCCGGAACAGCCTGGATATCGCCGTAGTAGCCGGCCTTGACCGGCAACACGATGGCCCGCCGCTCGAAATCCGCGAGATCGATCTCGACCGGCTTTGCCGGCTTCTCGTCTTTGGATTTCTTTTCTTCGCCCTTATCGTCCTTCTTATCTTTGGCTTCGCTCGTTTCCTCGGTCTTCTTATCGTCTTTCTTTTCAGCCGTCTTCGTGTCGCCCAACTCCGGTTGATCCTTCTTTTTCTTTTCCGGATCTTCGGGTTTGTCTTTCTTCTCCTTCTCTTTGTCGGCCTTCTTTTCCTTGCCGGGCTCATCGTCGTTGCGCGGCGCCAAAGGTGACACTACGTCCTTTCGCAACGGCACGAGAACCAAATTAAACGAATTCGGATAAATCCACGTGTTATCCATGTCGCTGTAAATGGGCGAGAAATCGCGGCTGGACCGGTAGTAAAGATATTTGCCGTCCGGATCGAAGGTGGGCGACTCATCGTTGTAAAAGCCGCTCGTGACCATGTGCAGCTTCGCCTCTTTCGTGTCGTACAACGCGATCGCGCTGTTCTGATTCTCCAGGTCTTTGTCAAACGCCAGCCACCGGCTGTCTTTCGACCAACTGAATGTGAACGCGCCGAGCGCCCCGTGATAACGCCAAAGCTGCTTGTCGATTTTCTTCGTCTCCTTTTTGTCCAGGTCGTGAATGTGTACCTGCATCGCCTGGTCCACGAACGCCATCTTCTTGCTGTCGGGCGACCATGAAGGCTGGTAGCGATAACCGGGACCGAGCTTCGTCAGGACCGTCTCTTCGCCCGAGCCGTCCGCTGGACGTATCGTCAACTCATATTCACCGCTGCGATCGCTGAAGTAAGCGATGTGCTCCCCATCTGGCGACCAACGGGGATACCGTTCCGCCACGCCCGAACTCCGAGTGAGGTTGCGCACGATGCCATGCTCGGCCGGCACCGTGAACACCTCGCCACGCGCGCTCAACACCGCGCGCTTGCCCGACGGAGAAATGTCCGGGTTGCGCGCAAAACGCGCGACATTTTCCAGCCGCGGCTTCAGTGTCGCGCGATCGGTCATGACTTGGATCGAGACCTCCCTGTATTTTTCGCTTGCGAGATCGAGCAAGTACAAGCCCCCGCCGTTTTCAAAAACAATATCAGACGGCCCGATGCTCGGAAAATGGATGTCGAACTCCTCGAAGGACGTTACCTGCCGGACCTTTTCCTTTTTTGTATCGTACGCCCAGATATTGGCGCGCTTGTTTTTGTCGCGGTCCGAAAGAAAATAAAGCGTTTGCCCGTGCCACATCGGCTGGCTGTTCGCCGCGTCATCCTGCGTGATGTTTTTCGCCTCAAACTTTTCGAGGTCGAACAGCCAGATGTCCGGGTTCATGCCGCCGCGGTAACGCTTCCATGTCGAGAAATCGACGCTGATCGGCACATACGCCAGCGTCTTGCCATCGGGTGAAATCGAGCCGAATTCCCCATACGGAATCGGCAGTTTCGTCGGCAAACCGCCTTTCTGCGCCACGCGATACAGCTGATTGAACCGGTCTTTCTCGCTCGTACGCATGGTCGCAAACAAAATTTCGTTCCCGTTCGGGAACCAATCCAGCACGCGGTCCGTCGAGCCATGGAACGTCACGCGCCGCGGCATCCCGCCATAGACCGACATCACATAAATGTCCGTGTTGCCGTCGTAATTTCCGCTGAAGGCAATTTGCGTCCCATCCGGCGAAAAGCGCGGGAACAACTCCTCGCCTTTTGGCGAGCTGAGCCGCTGCGCAAACCCGCCTGCTTTTGGCGCAAGCCAGATGTCACCGGCATACACAAACGCGATTTGCGTCTCCGAAACATCCGGATACCGGAACATTCGCGCGTCGATCGCTTTGGGCGTCGCGGTGTTCGTGGTAATTGGTGTTGAACCGTTGGCCTCGCTGACGGTCAAACCCACCAGGCAACAAAGGGGGATAATCCAACCAGCTTTCATAAGATCTGCCAAGCTGCCCGCGCCCCGATTTTCAAACAAGCAAATTCAGTCCGGGTAGGGCGCGGTGTCCTCACCGCGCCGGAATTTCTGCAATCTTTTCCTGTCCCTGGCGCTGTGAGGACACACCGCCCTGCCTCTGCTCCTTTTCCAAGAAGCCTCTTTCCAAACCACTCAACCCGGAGTAACAATTGGACATGCTGGAGTCCGCGCAACCCGGCGAGAGAATCTTCCGAGGCATCCCGGTTTCTCCCGGCGTGGCCCGCGGGCGCTTGCTTGTCCTCGACAAAACCCCCGAGGCGGCCATCCGCGAGCATCACGTCAGCGAAGCCGATCTCGCCTGCCAGGTGCAGCGTCTCGAGCAGGCGCTCATCGATACCCGCCGCGAAATTCTCGAAGTCCAGCGCAAAGTCAGCGAAGGACTGGGCGCGAAGGACGCGACGATTTTCGATGCCCATCTGCTCGTGCTCGAAGACCCCACACTCATCGAAGAGGTCAGCCGGATCATCTTCGAGGAAAAGGTCACGGCTGAATACGCCTTCAAAAAAGTCGCCGATAAATACACGAAGACGCTGAGCGCGATCGACGACGAGTATTTGCGCGAGCGCGCTTCCGACATGCGCGATGTCACCGAGCGCATCCTGAACAATCTCACCGGCCAGGGCAGCGAAGATGATCTGTCGCACCTGAAACAGTCATGCATCATCATCAGTTACGATCTCACTCCCTCTCGCACCGCGTTGCTCGACAAGAAAATGGTCCTCGGGTTTGCGACGGACATCGGGAGCAAGACTTCTCATACCGCGATCATGGCGCGTGCCCTGCGAATTCCCGCCGTCGTCGGCTTGCAACACGCCAGCCGCGAGTTGAAGACCGGCGATTACGTGTTGCTCGATGGCTACAACGGCCTGATCGTCCTCAATCCAACCGACCAGACCCTGTTTGAATACGGCCAGCTCGTGCGCAAGCACGTCACCCTTGAGGAGAAGCTGCAGGAAGTGCGCGATAAACCTGCCGTCACCCTCGATGGCGCGCGCATTACCCTCTCGGCGAATATCGAGCAGGCCTCCGACACCGAGTCTGTGCTGGCGAGTGGCGCTGAAGGCGTCGGTTTGTTTCGCACCGAATACCTCTTCATCAATCGCGACAGGTTGCCGGATGAGGAGGAGCAGTATCAGGCCTATCGCTGCGTCGCGACGGCACTTCAACCGCAGCCCGTCATCATTCGCACGCTCGACCTGGGCGGCGACAAATTTTTGTCGCACTTGCAGGTGCCGGCCGAGATGAACCCCTTCCTGGGCTGGCGCGCCATACGCTTTTGTTTGGAGGAGAAGGAAATCTTTCGCGCCCAGCTTCGGGCGATCCTTCGCGCCAGCGTCGAGACAAACATCAAGATGATGTACCCGATGATCTCGTGCCTCGACGAGTTAAACCAGGCCAAGGCCCTCGTCGACGAATACAAGGCCGAGCTCGAAAAAGAAGGAGTTCCCTTCAACAAAAACATCGAAGTCGGCGCGATGATCGAGATTCCTTCGGCCGCAATTGCCGCGGACACGCTGGCGCGCCACGTCAAATTCTTCAGCGTCGGCACGAACGATCTGATCCAGTACTCGCTGGCGGTGGATCGCCTGAACGAAAAGATCGCTCACCTCTACGAACCGACGCACCCCGCAATTCTGCGGTTGATCAAAATGACCGTCGAAGCCGCCCGCAAATCCGGCATCTGGGTGGGCGTTTGCGGTGAAATGGCTGGCGACCCCCTCATGACCCCGCTCCTGCTCGGCCTTGGTGTGGACGAACTCAGCGCCGCGCCGTTGAATGTCCCGACCATTAAATACCTCGTTCGGCGCCTGAAGATCACCGAAGCGCGCGAACTGGCCGACTTCGCCTTGAACTGCGAATCCGGCGCCGAAATTCTCTCCCACGCCACCGCGCTCGCCGAACGCGTCGCCCCCAGCCTCTTTGGCAAATGATTTTTCGTTGCGCCGTGGGAGTCCGGGCTTTAACTGGTCAGCACCGGTCCCCCTTGCTGATACGGACGACTGATCAGTCACCGTTTCTTTACTGATCGCCGATTACTGATTTACTGACCGTATATGGAACTCGTCGAAACCAAACAGGTGCGGTTCTCAAAACTGGTGGAACAGGGCGGCAAGCCCGCCGCCTACCTCCCCTTCGCGATCCGGAGAAGGACGAATCCTTCATGCGTGCGGTCAAAGAAGAACGCGTCGTGACCATCAAGCAGGAGCCAACCAGCAAGCACAAGGATTTCGGCATCGTTGGGTTCCTGAAAGAGAGATACGTCACCTACCTCATATTTCCGAAGTCACTGCGCCCATTCAGCGGACAGCGAGTGATCGGGATCAATTACGACGTGCTCAGTTCGGAGAATGTCATTCCCTTTGGCGGCCCACAGCCGGTCAGGACCAGGACGAAAGCGGCCAAAGCGCGGACGAAGGAACAGCCCGCGCCGAAACCAAAAAAGGAAAAGCCGCCACGGCAACCTAAACAGTTTTCAGTGCGTCTGCGCGTGACTGCCACCGTCGAGAAAGACATCGAAGTCACCGCCTGGAACAAACGCGAAGCGGAAAACAAAGCGCGCAACGAAGCTCAAGAGGCAATTGGCCTTTCAAACGCTTCTACACAAACCAAAGTAATTCGGGTGCGAGAGTTGCCGTAAGCTCGTAATCTAATTCACCCCGTCGGGGAGCGCTCCTGCTCACGTTTGCTTTTGACTTGTCTGTATTTCCTCTTCAATCTCTGCTCTCAGCCATGGTTTGTGGGTCCGCAGGGTGAGGTGTGCTGTGCTTTTTCGGTTCACAAAAAGTGCTGTCGTAAACGCGTTGGTCGTCTTCGCGAGCTGCCTGGGATATACGGCGTCAGCCGATGTTGTATACGAGCGGCTTAAGTCCTTCGGCTTTCCCGATCAACTGGGTCACATCCCGATGGCCGGGCTCACGAAAGGTCAATCGGGCGTGCTCTATGGCACAACCTACGCCGGCGGCTTAGCCGCGGGCGGAGCTGGCGTCGTCTACGCCATTAACGAAAACGGCACTGGTTACCGCGTCTTGCACACCTTCGCGGCAGGAGGAACCAATGTGGCCAGTCCGCGCGCCGAAGTCCTGTTGGCGAGTGATGGAGCGCTCTATGGCACCGGTCTCGGCGGCCCGTTCCAGAACGCCGGCGCAGTTTTCAAACTCAGCACCAACGGCACCGGCTATCAGGAATTGCACGCTTTCCGCGGTGGAACGAACGACGGCGCTGGGCCATTTGCCAGGCTGATTCAGGGGAGCGATGGGGCGCTCTATGGCACAACCCTCGGTGGCGGCGCTTCCAGCCCGGTGCTTCAAAGCGGGGGAACGGTCTTCAAGCTGAGCCCCGATGGCTCTGGATACGCCATTCTCCATCGATTCCTCGGCGGCGAGGATGGCGCCGGGCCTCTCGCCGGCCTGGTCAGAGGCAGCAATGGTCGCCTTTACGGAGTCACTTCAAGCGGTGGCAGCACCAACCGAACCCAGTATGGCACCGTATTTGGACTCAACGAGGATGGCAGCGGCTACGCCGTGCTGCACCGCTTCAACGGCACCAACGGCACTCGCCCCAGCGGCGATCTCATTCGTACGCCCGCTGGCGTTCTCTTCGGCACGACCATCGGGGGCGGCGCCAATAATGGCGGCGTCATCTTTAGGATCAATGAAAACGGCTCCGCCTTTAGTGTCGTCCACGATTTTGGTGGCTCCCTCGCTGAGGGCTCGGGGCCGACCGCCGGTCTGACGGTAAGTGCCGACGGCTTCCTTTACGGAACGACAGCTTCCGGTGGGCCCAACAAGACCGGCGTTATTTTCAGGCTTCGTTCCGATGGTACCGAGTACATCGTTCTCGCTCACTTGCCGCCAGGTGGCGTTGCCAATGAGGACGAGGTTTCGGTCCTCGTTTTTGGTGACAACGGATTTTTATACGGCACAAAGAGCGGTGGGGGCCTCGAGAGTCTTGGTCTTATTTTCAAACTCAATCCAAACGGAGGCCCGCTTGAAATCGTTCGCAGCTTCCGCCGCTATGGCGGCGACGCCCGCGGCGGAGAAGCAAAGTTGCTTCGCGCCAGCGACGGTCTTTTCTACGGCACTGCCGCCGGCGGGGGCGATAACAATGCCGGCGCTGTCTTCCGCTTTGCGGAGAACCCATTCAGTTATGCCCTTGCCCATTCCTTTACCACCAACGACGGCTCAGGTCCCGGTATGCTCATTGAAGCACTGCCCGGCATCCTCTTTGGCACAATGTCCACTGGCGGCCAGTCCAACAAAGGAACGATCTTTCGCCTCAACATCGACGGCTCCGACTTCTCCGTGATCCATCACTTCACTGGCGCAGACGGCGGCGAACAGCCGATGCCAAGCCTGGTGGTAGCGCGTGATGGCCTCCTGTACGGTGCGACGCTTCGCGGCGGCACCAATTCAGCCGGCAGCATATTCCGCCTCAACGCCGATGGCTCAGCCTTCCAGACAGTTTATTCGTTTTGTTGCGGTGTCTTTGGCGCGGGGCTCGGCCCTCTTGTGCAGGGAGACGACGACGCCCTGTATGGAACGAATCCGAATGGCGGCCAATTCGGTAGAGGAGTCGTGTTCAGGATTGCCACCAATGGTCTCGACTATCAGATCCTCCATCACTTTGCCAGCGACAGCTCCGAAGGAGGCGGCTTTCCATGGTCTGGACTGGTCATTGGACCGGACCGGCGACTCTACGGTAGCACCTCTCCCGGCAGCAGTGGTCCCGGTGCCATCTACGCTCTCAACCAGGACGGCACCCAATTCGCCGTCCTCCATATATTCAACAACGGCGACGGATGGAATCCGGGCGGGTTGCTCGTCGGCCACGATAACCTCCTTTATGGCATCACTCAATTTGGCGGCACGTTCGGCGGCCAGGGCGGTGTTGTTTACAGGATGAACATCGATGGCAGCGCGTTCTCGGTCCTGCACAGCTTTGCTTTCCCCGTTGGTCCCGAAGGCGCCCGGCCCACCTGGGGCGTGGCTGAAGGAAGCGACCACAATTTGTATGGGGTGACCCCGCTCGGCGGTGAGTTCTCCGGCGGCGTCATTTTTCGCGTCTCTCCCGGAGTATCCACCAATTACGCTCCGGCCCTGGTGACATCCCTTCCCGATCAACAGATTTGGATGCTTGGCGAGTTCATTTACACGCTTCCGGCCGGGATGTTCTCCGATCGCGATTGGGGACAGAGCCTGGCCGTCACTGCCGGCGGCTTGCCAGGCGGAGTTAATTTCAATCCAACAACGCGCGTGTTCAGCGGCGTGCCGAGCGCTGCGGGCACATACAACATTACCGTCACCGCCACCGACAACGGGACGCCGCCTCTTAGCGCTTCTGATTCCTTCGTCTTGAGAGTGGTCCTGCCCGATCTGGCTATTGCGAAACAAGGCCCCAACATCCTCCTCAATTGGCCTGACCAGGCTTGTTGTCGCTACGAGATTCAGGAATCTGCCGATCTCGTTACGTGGACATCCCTCGGCTTACCGGGCGGCATTATAATCGGCCCTCGCCGCTACGCCACCCTCCAATACAAACCCGGCCAGTGGTTTTATAGGCTTGCGCAGCGATTCTAGGTAGGGACGCGACGCCGCTCGCGTCCGTGGCTTCCGGAAGGACGCAACCCCTTCGGGGTTGTGCGCAATGTCTCATTGAAACATTCTCTTGGTGATGCCTCGAATGACCAACCTGATTTGCGCACCGTCCTTCCTGGTGGCATTCGTCGTTTGCGGCGCGGGGTCGAGTCTGCCCGGCGACAAGGTGTGGGCCGGTCATCAAACGAATTCCATCGAAGGCTGGACGGTGCTGGTGAACGCGCGATTGCTCAGCGAAGAGAAAGCAGCGACCACGAAGGCGCTCGAACTTCTGCGCGCGCAGTTGGAGGAAATCGTCCGCGTGATACCCGCTACAGCGGTGACGAAGTTGCGTGAGGTGACGTTATGGTTTTCGCCCGAGTATCCCGGCGTGAAGCCAAAGGCGGAGTATCATCCCGGCGCCGGCTGGCTGCGCGATCACGGCCGCGATCCGGCCATGGTCAAGGGCATCGAGTTCACCGACGTGCGGAACTTCGAGGCGGAAACGCGCCGCATGCCAAACTTCACGCTGCATGAACTGGCGCATGCGTATCACGACCGCGTGCTGGAGGGCGGCTTCGGCAACGCGGAGATCAAGGCTGCTTACGAGCACGCGAAGGCGGGCAAGACCTACGACAAGGTCGAGCGCTGGTTCGGCAACGGCCGCTCCAATACCTTCGAGCGCGCCTACGCGATGACCAACCCGATGGAATATTTCGCGGAGACGACGGAAGCCTTTTTCTCGCGCAACGATTTCTTTCCCTTCAACCGCGCCGAACTCAAACAACACGACCCTGAGATGGAGCAGTTGCTCGCGAGGCTTTGGGGAGTGACGAAGTGAATGATTGGCCGCAAAGAACACAAAAAATCGCAAAACGGAAAAGTATGAAAGACCGAATATTCCAACTGTGTGACGTGGTTCGCGAAACAGGATACGCTATTCACCGGTATCACGGTCCGGGGCACTTGGAGCAGGTCTATGAGCGAGCCCTGTTTCATCGACTCCAGAAGCTCGGCCTTCAAGTGAAATATCAACAGCCGCTGACTGTTTATGATGAGGACGGAACCGTTCTGGGTGAATACTTCGCCGACCTCGTCGTTGAAAATTGCCTCATTGTGGAACTGAAAGCCGCGCGCGCGATCGCCGATGAACATGTCGCGCAGATACTCGGCTATCTTCGCGCATCGCGCATCGAACACGGCTTGCTGGTTAATTTCGGTGCCGGCAAATTTTCCATCCAGAAGTTTGTGATGTCGGATGCCAACCCATCACCACGCGCATCAAACAAAAATTTCTTCTCTCTGTTCTTTGCGTCGCTTTGCGGTTTTTGCGGCCAATCCATAACATGAAAATCACTCGTATCGTTGCCTATCGCGTCGAACTTCCGCTCCATGAGACCACCTACAAATGGTCGGGCGGCAAATCGGTGACGGTCTTCGACAGCACGATTGTCGGTGTCGAGACGAATACGGGACTCATCGGTTACGGAGAGGTGTGCCCGCTCGGGCCATTTTATCTGCCGGCCTACGCGGAGGGCGTGCGCGCCGGCCTGCGCGAACTCGGTCCGCATTTGCTCGGCGAAGATCCGCGTCAACTCGCCCGGCTCAATCGCAGAATGGACGCCGCCCTCAAAGGCCATCCCTACGTTAAGAGCGGCCTCGACATCGCGTGTTGGGACATTCTCGGCCAGGCGGCCGGCATGCCCGTCTGCGAACTCCTCGGCGGCCGTTACGGCGAGGATTTCCATCTCTACCGCGCCATCTCGCAGGAATCACCCGACCAAATGGCTGCGCGCGTCGCCGGCTATCGCGCGGAAGGTTACCGCCGTTTCCAACTCAAGGTCGGCGGCGATCCGGATGAGGACATCGCGCGAATTCGCGCCGTGGCTGCGAAGCTTGCGCCCGGAGACCGTCTCGTCGCCGACGCCAACACCGGCTGGGTGCAGCACGACGCCGTGCGCGTGGTGAAGGCCGTGCGCGACGTGGACGTTTACATCGAGCAGCCTTGCCTCACTTACGAAGAATGCCTCGCCGTCCGCCGCCAGTGCGAACACCCATTCATTCTCGATGAGAACATCGACGACCTCAACATCCTCCTCCGCGCTAAGGCCGACCTCGCGATGGACGTCGTCAATTTGAAGATCAGCAAACTCGGCGGCCTCACGAAAATCAGACAGGCCCGCGACCTCTGTGTGAGCATGGGCATTGCGATGACGCTCGAAGATTCCTGGGGCGGCGACATCGCCACTGCGGCCATCGCCCACCTCGCGCACAGCACGCCGCCGGAATTTCTCTTCAGCACCACGGACTTCAACAGCTACGTCACCGTCAGCACCGCCGACGGCGCACCGCAACGGACAAACGGGCGCATGGCCGCCTCGAAATCTGCCGGCCTGGGCATCAAGCCAAAGATGGGTGTGCTCGGGAAACCCGTTGTCTCCATCGGCTAAATACCACGAGATGAAGCGCTTCATGGTTGGCGGCAAAGAGCGCAAAGAAACGCAATAAGCATTCCCGTGATAAAAATAAAAAATCTTTGCGTTTTCTTGCGTTCTTTGTAGCCAATCGAGAGATCCTCACCCTCCGGCAAATACCGGACGAAAACCGGCTTCAGTCAGGATGCGGGCGACTTCTGTGCGCTGATCTCCTTGAATCTCAATCCTTCCTTCCTTCACCGTGCCGCCAGTGCCGCAAGCCTTCTGCATAGCCTTGGCGAGCTTCTCCTTCTCTGGCAAACCGATGCCAACGAACCCCGTCACGACCGTCACCGTCTTGCCCCCGCGATGCGCCGTCTGCCGCAGGATGTCCACCCGGCCTCGGTTCTTCCTGGGTGCGGGAACTGCCGCCGCCGGTTGGCTGCTCGTCTCGCCGGGCTGATCCTTCGACGCTGGCGGCAACCCCTCGCTACTTAACCCGGCAAACGCATTGTGCCCAAAGCTCTGTCCGCCATTGATGGGAATGCGTTTCTTGCCACTCACCCCGACATTCTTTACTTAAAGCGCTGGGGGACGCAAATCCAGGCGCGTTTGTCGGCACCATGCTCGCCGGCCGGGTCCTCGGTCTACACACCCTCGCGAATGCGACCGGCCCGATTCAGCATGACTGGCGCGCAATCTGGATGACGCCCGCTCTGGGCGCGTAGCGCTGTGCTCATCATCTTTCCGATATTCTTCCGCGACCCGCCTCGCAAATCCTCGCCCGGCATCATTGAAGACCCAAAAGAATAACCCGCGGAAATTCCCTGATTGAGCGCGCCGACGGTTTAGGCTAAAAGGATTTGACCAGGTTCGCAGAAAATTTTTCCAGTTTGTCTGGGCCCCGAAAACATTTGCGCCCGAATTGAAAACTGTCTTGCCCAGCTCGAATAGAACCACATCCTCATGAAGCGCTTCATGACTGGCCGCAAAGAGCGCAAAGAGACGCAATAAGCATTCCCCGTGATAAAAATAAAAAATCTTAGCGTCTTCTTGCGTTTCTTGTGGCCAATTATGCTCAACACTGTTGCGTTCGCCGCGGCGCCGCCTTATCAGCGCATGGACTTTGGCCCGGAGCTGTTTTGGACCTACGAAATCGCGCCGGGCAATATCGCTCAGAAAGGCATCGCCATCCGTCTCGATGACGGCCCGGGCGGCGTCAGCAAAGGCCGCGCATGGATGGTCTATGATCACGACACGATGCGCGTCGCCGCGGCCACCACGGGCAGTTTTGTCGATTGGAAAGGCATCGCTTTCGATGGCAGCCACGGCACACACACCGGCCTCACTGGCGATCGGCATTTCGTAAATCCACCGGGCCCGGGCTGGGCTTCCCCTGATGGAAAATGGGACGACACGCGTCTCGTCGGTCGTGACGGCCGGCATTACGGCCCGCTGCCGCGCGATTTGGCGCACTACGAGGGAATGTATCTGCACGGCACCCGCGTCGTCATCGTCGGGCGCATCGGTGGCACGCGCGTGCTCGAATCGCCCGGTTGGATCGACCATGGCGCAGCGCCGGTCTTTATCCGCACGCTGAATGTGGCGACATCGAAGAAACCGCTCCTGCTCCGCGTCGCTCCCGATTCCGTCAACGTCGTCCTTAGCGGTGATGGCGTGGTGGATAAAACCAACGGTTTTTGGGTCGCGAAACTTCCCGGTGCGGCGAAGACGCGCCTCTTCATCTCTCGCTTGGAGCCAGCTCCGCTGGACGCGCTGGCGAAAAGCTTCACCGCAAGAGGTGAGACCGCTTCGCAGTTCGATTTGGAACCGCTCACTCATGGCGGGCCGCCACGCTGGCCGGAGCAGGTCACCACCACTTCGACGCCCGGCAAACCAGACGGACCCTTCATCGCCGACACGTTTCCTCTGCCGGTTGAAAATCCATGGCAAAGCTGGATGCGTCCCGGCGGTTTTGATTTCACGCCCGACGGCCAGGCCGCCATCCTCGCCACCTGGAACGGCGACATCTGGCGCGTGGACGGCGTCATGGCGGCTGCGCCCGCAACGCTGCGCTGGCGTCGCATCGCGAGCGGACTCTTCCAGCCGCTCGGCGTGAAATTTCGCGGTGACGAATTGTTCATCACCTGCCGCGACCAGCTCGCCCGCCTGCGCGACCTGAATGGCGATGGCGAGATCGATTTCATCGAGAACTTCAACAACGACCACCAGGTCACTGAACACTTCCACGAATTCGCCATGGGCTTGCAGACCGACTCCGCCGGCAACTTCTACTACGCCAAGTCCGGCCGCCACGCGCTCGACTCCGTCGTGCCCCACCACGGCACCCTCCTGCGCGTGAGCGCCGACGGCACGCGCACCGACATCCTCGCTACCGGTTTCCGCGCCGCCAACGGCGTCTGCCTCAATGACGACGGCACGTTTTTCGTCACCGATCAGGAAGGATTCTGGACGCCGAAGAACCGCATCAACCGCGTCAAAGCCGGCGGCTTTTACGGAAACATGTTCGGCTACACATCCGTCACCAACACCTCCGACGACGCGATGGAGCAGCCGATGGTCTGGATTACCAACGCGAAAGACCGCAGCCCCGCCGAACTGCTCTGGGTGCCGAAGAACGCCTGGGGTTCACTCGGCGGTTCACTGCTCAATCTGAGCTACGGCGTGGGTCGCGTTTTCATCGTGCCGCACGAGGACGTCGGCGGCCAATGGCAGGGAGCCGTGTGCGAATTGCCGATGCCCGCCTTCGCCACCGGCATCATGCGCGGACGCTTCGCCGCCGATGGCGCGCTCTATACCTGCGGCATGTATGCGTGGGCCGGCAATGCTATTGGCCCGGGTGGATTCTATCGCATCCGCCGCAACCAGAAGAAACCCGCCTGCGTCCCCCTCGCCGTACACGCCTCCAAGAGGACCCTTCAGGTCACCTTCAGCGACCCGCTCGACCCGGCCAAAGTGAAACCCGACTCGTTCGCATTCAAAGTCTGGTCTCTCAAACGCAGCGCCGACTACGGCTCGAAGCATTACGACGAACACTCGCTCGAAATCATGGCCGCGCACCTTAGCCCCGACAACCGCACCGTGATCCTCGACATTCCGGTTCTCGTTCCAACGCAATGCTACGAACTAAAAATGCACCTGTTGAGCCCCAACGGCGAAGCGCTTGATCGTTCCTTACACGGAACAATTCATCACTTGCGGTAGGGACGCCGCGCCGTCGGCGTCCGCAAACCTCTCCATTCTAAACTCTGAATTCTGCACTTAGAACGCCATAGCTCGCGACGGTGGATGTTACGAACTCAAGGCGAAACTCCGGGGCGCTGTTCGAGCTGCCAGGTGTTCTTTGCGCCGTCGATCTGCCTAGGTTGTTTCACAGAAGCGGGAAACTCCGGATTCTTTGCAAAAGCAGCGAAGCCGGATGAATTTTGTGGATCGGACCTACGGGAAACCGGTCACGTCTGCTTCCGACCGGTTTCGCCGTTTAGAGAAAGCTTTGCCGGAGGAACAAGAATGATTCGTTCGTCAGACCCGCAAACTGCGTCACGTGGCAACTGACGTTTCTCTTCTAACGTCAAGCTCCGGCCTATGACTGCATAGTCGCCCGATTTCAGCCGATACACGTCGCGTTCGCGAGCGGGTTCGCGCAAGGGAGACATCAGGGTGTCCAATTCTTCGGCACTCCTGCGATCGAGCACTAAATGGGTCGCAAGATTCGCCGAAACGACCGCCTGTATCACCTCAGTGCGGCAACGCGGTTCACCACCTTCCCGATCTTCCTGTGTCGGCCCAGCCGCCAGGACGATGTGCTTGGCCCTATCCAGCAGTTCTTTGAGGTCCTTCTCCCCCAACAAGGTTAAGGGTCGTCGATCAAACACGTCTTCTTTCAATAGTCCCTTAGCCCCAACAGGTAAGGCCAAAAAATCCCCAATCCACCCTTTACTCGCCTGTTTGTTTTTTGCTTGAAAGCCATTATGAAACATATTCGCCTTATCGCCGCGCAACCCAACAGAACTGAGAATCAGCTCGACACTCATCGCCTGTTGCCGAGCCTCTTTAATATGTTCGTCGTTTTCCAGTGCTCTTTGCATGTCCTCATTGCCTAGCAATCGCGATGCGAACAACGCGCGGAATTCAGTTTCAAATTCCCCTCGCTTCTTTCTTCTCTCAAGTTCAGGATTGTGGAAGTAACTGCAAAAACTGTTTGGATGCAGCTCCGGTTTCGTAATGTCCCATGAACCAACAAGAGTCTGAAAAATAAGTCTCTTGGGCAGGTGCTGCGGATTCGCTCTACTAAGGAGATCAGCCAGTCGCATGGCAATCAGCCGGCACAAGTTCCCACCAGACCATCCAATTCGGAATTCGCTCATCCCCTTCGGCCGTTCGAGGATAAGTTGAAGGACTACCCGTGCAGCTGCTGCGGCAACGTCAATATAATCGGTCGAAGATGATACAGTGACCTGCACCACTTTGTGCTGAGAACATTTGCGTTGAAGAGACAATTCGCGCTTTTCTTCTTCGCGGGCATTGTATTGAAGTCGTCCGTCCCGCGCTGCCTGATACCATAACTTGAATGACATTTCCCGCTTCAACTGCGGATTAAGAAGTGCGCCAAATTTTTTGTTTACTTCATCAACGATGCGCTGAGCGTTCAATCCACGATCAATCAAGCCGTTACACACGGTCGAAATAATATCGTCGTAGATCTCGGGATAGATTTCTTTAAAAGATTTTGGACGTCCGTGAGAACTATTTTCAACAGACTTTGGCCGGCCCATGGTCGCAATGCTGCCATATCTCGCGCCGATTGTCGATACAGTTTTAGAAAACTGTTCCGCTTTGCCCTTCCCATCCCTTCAACGCCAAATATCTAAAAATACACGTCACAGTATCGAATAACTGTGCCATCACTATTTCAATAAATATGTTTGACCGCAAAGCGCAGCCGTGTTTTATTTGCGTCCAAGTTGCTTCCCACGCCGCACAGCAGAAAAGCGAAAGAGCTGTATGAACGCGATGCTGCGATGTCTGAAGGTGGCCTGGGAGCAGGAGAATCTGCTGCGGGTCACTAAATTTCAGCTTCACCCTTCGGTCAAAACAGCGCTTCGCCTTTCTTCTGTGGGCGGGGAAGCTCACGGCGTGGAGAGCCTGCTTTCCAGCGGGAGTACACGCCATGGGGAGTCCTGCCATTTCGGTGGGACTCTCCAAAGCCAACCAAAACAAAACAAACCAAAGCAAATATGAAGGACCCACAATTCGACTTACGAACGGAAACCAACCTCAGATCGTTACTTTCGGGGCAACGCATTTGTCCTGCAATGGTAGAACTCATCGTCCGCATCGGAAAATTCTCTGGTCGCATTGCTGAATTTGCAAAGTTAGGGATGAGGGGATTGGCGGGGGGACAAAATACCTACGGCGATTTTCAGACGGTCGGGGATATGTATGCGGACTGTTTGGTGATGGAAACTTTTGCCAATTGGTCGGAGATCGGAGAGATCACGACCGAAGAACAAAGGAACGTACTGGTTCTTCGTGAGCGATCTTCGACATACGCCCTTGCCGTCGATGGATTTGATGGCAGCAAGGGTTTTAAGTCTAACGTAACCGTCGGCGCACTGTTTGGAATCCACAAAGGAGGACTGCCGACGGGTCGACAGCCGCGCGAAACCATGGTGGGTGCCGCGGCTGTGACGTTTGGCCCTTTCATTAATCTCAACTACGCAGTAGCAGGCGCCGGGGCGACGCAATGCGTGCTCGCGCCCGATGGTGAAGCTGTGGTAGAGCACCTGCATCTTGAGTTAGATGAATGTGGCGCGGTGTATTCCCCCGGCGGATTACGAAACACGTGGAGCGCTGCTCACTCAAGGATTATCAATCAGTTAGAAGACGCCGAGTATCTGTTACGTTACACCGGGTGTTCTGCCGCAGATGTTGGGCACATTCTCACTTCCGGCGGCGGCTTTTTTAGTTATCCGGGCTCTCCCAGTCATCCCGAAGGGAAATTGAGACTTCTTTATGAAGCGCAACCATTGGCTTTTTTAGTGGAAGCGGCTGGCGGGCTTGCAACCGACGGGCTACAAAATATTCTGGATATAGTGCCCGGTACTATTTGTCAGCGAACGCCGCTGTACGTCGGTTCAAAGCACGAAGTGCTCTTAGCGCGAGAAATTCTAAGCCGAGCAGCCAACGTATCACAACATTACGCTGCCTAGCGGACCAGAACCTTAACAACCAAAGCGAAACACAACACGAGTTATGAAAGCACCTCATGATTATCCTCAGTCGAGTGTTCTGAAGCTGATCCAGGATCCGGAGGCGTGGGAGGTTGCCCGGATCACTTTTCCAAACTGGCAGCCAGACCTGTCAAACGGCACGTTCAACGGATTCGATTTTAGACGGTATGATCTGCGCAATTGTAATCTGCGAAATATTGAGGCCAAAGGCGCCAGTTTCGTCGGAGTTAATCTGAACGGCGCTCGCGCCGTTTTCGCCAATTTTCAAGAGGCTGATTTTAGCAAGGCCATTATGGCTGGATGCCACTTGACCCACTCAAACTGCAGCCGGGCTTCCTTCGGTCGAGCGCTGATGCGAGAGGTTTTGGCGTTTGACGCCAATTTCGAAAGGAGCAACTTCAATCACGGCGATCTACAAGACTCTGAGATGTCTGGCAGCTCGTTTCAATCTGCGAATCTGGCGGGTGCAAACTGTTCGCGCTCTATCTTCAATAACGTGAGTTTTGGCGGCGCTAATTTCTGCGGCGCAACGCTTATCGGCGCGGATCTGAGCGGGGCTGATCTAACGGGAGCACGAGTCAGCAACGCGTTATGCGAACATGCCAACTTCTCCGGTTGCAATCTCAACTCGGTAGATTTCAGTGAAGCTGTGCTGCAAAACGCAGACTTGTCGAATGCAGAAGTGAAGGCGACGAACTTCTCGTCGGCGTTTCTTTTGGGGGCAAATCTAAAAGGGATTGGGTATCCAGACATTGCGTGTGTGGCGAACAGCTTTGTAGGTGGCGTTCGGGCCGATATGCCGACGCTTCTTTGGATGCTGGAAAACGGGGCAACAGACGATCTAAACTTTTGGCGGGTCGTCCTACGTTTTCAAGATGCGGCGTGAGTGAGACAGTAATCCGGCCCAAACCAGCTGCGCCTCCCCCCGCGACCGACTTAGGCTCTAGCGTGGTCTGGATGTGCACGGTTTATTTTCATGCAAGGATGCCCTCAATAACCTCCCCATGGACGTCGGTTAGCCGCCGGTTGATGCCATTGTGGTAAAAGGTAAGCCGCTCGTGATCGATCCCGAGCAGATACAGGATAGTCGCGTGAAAATCGGGGATGGTCACTTTGTCCTTCGCGACGAAATATCCGACCTCGTCCGATTGCCCATAGCGAAAGCCCTTCTTGACGCCGGCCCCTGCCAGAAAACACGTGAACGCCGTCGGATGGTGATCGCGACCCGGGGAATCGATGCCCTGCGTCGCCGGGCTGCGGCCAAACTCCGTCGCCCACACAAACAGCGTGTCCTCCAGCATCCCGCGTTGCTTGAGGTCGTGGATGAGCGCGGCCACCGGCTTGTCCATCGTCGCCGCCTGCTGATCGTGATTCTCTTTGAGGTTCTCGTGACCATCCCAGTTGATGCGCGGGCTGCCAAACGCGCCACCGTTGAAGATCTGGACGAAACGCACGCCCCGTTCGAGGAGTCGCCGGGCCATGAGACAGTTCCGTGAGAAACCTTTGTTCGCTTCTTCATCCAAACCGTAGAGCTTTTTTGTCGCGTCGGATTCACCGTCGAGGTTCGTCGCCTCCGGAATGCTTGCCTGCATGCGCGCGGCCAACTCGTAGGCACGCAGTCGCGCCGCGAAGGCGCTGTCAGCGGGATGTGCTGCGGCGAACTCGCGGTTCATCGCCCCCAGCAGATCCATATCGGCTGAGCGCGCTGCGGCGGGAAAATTCCGCGGCGTGTTCAAGTCCACAATCGGCTCCGGCGAATTGGTCCGAAATGGGACGCCCTGGTGGTTGGCGGGCAGGAATCCGGAAGTCCAGTTAATCGACCCACCCGCTATCAGACCTCGCGGGTCGGGCAGGACCACGAAGGCCGGCAGATTTTCGTTCTCCGTGCCAAGCCCGTAGCTCAACCATGCGCCCATGCTGGGAAATCCATTCATAGTGAAGCCGCTGTTCATCTGGAATGTCGCGGGAGTGTGGTTGTTGCTCTTCGCGAACATGGAGTGGATAAAGCACAGGTCATCCACACAGCCGGCCAGATGTGGCAACAGGCTGCTCACCCAGGCGCCGCTGCGTCCATGCTGTTTGAACTCATAGGCGCTCTTCATCACCTTGCCGGGCTGCCCGAAGAAGCCAAGGTTCTCCCCCTTGCCTTCCAGCGTCTTGCCGTGAAACCGCTCCAACTCAGGCTTGTAGTCGAACGTCTCGAGATGACTTACGCCGCCACAGCAGAAGATTTGCACCACGCGCTTGGCCTTCGGCGCAAAATGCGGCTGACCGGTGGAAGATGCTGCGCCCCGGCCCTGTTCCCGATTCAACAACCACGCGAGTGCCACGCCGCCCAACCCGACCGCCGTGTTCGAGAGAAAGTGGCGCCGCGAGAGCAAAGGAGCGGTAGGGACGCCGCTCCGTCGGCGTCCGTCTGGCGTCGTAGCTTTACCGGACATAAACAAACTCCGTCGAGTTAAGCAGCGCCCAGCAGACATTCGTCAGGCTGCGTGCACGCGCTGCGGCAAGGGCGCGTTCGGCTTCCGCATCCGCGGGTGGGCGGCCGAGCGCGAGGCGGTAAGCGGCGTGGACAGCGCGGGGCAGATCGTTCGCCGACTCCGCAAGCGCGCGTTCCGCCAAAAAGCCGGCGTGACGTTGCACGAACGAGTTGTTCATGAGCGCGAGCGCCTGCAACGGCGTGCTGGTGACACCGCGCCGCGGCGTCTTCACCGATGGGTCCGGGCAATCAAAGGCGTCCAGCAAAGGCTCTTTGCCGGAGTTCACGTTCATGCGATAGACGGTTCGGCGGTTGAATTCTGCGCCGATCTTGTCCACGGGCATGTAGGCGTTCGCGGGGAATTTCAATGCGTCGAACGGACGAAAGCTCGGGCCGCCGGTCTTCGGGTTGAGCTGTCCGCTCACCGAGAGCACCGCGTCGCGCACGGCCTCGGCTTCCAGCCGGCGCGGCGGGAAACGCCAGAGGAGTTGGTTGTCAGCGTCGACGGCGACTGCGTGGCGATAGTAAGGGCTTGTTTCAGTGGACGACGACTGCCGATAGGTCGCGGAGTTCACGATCAACCGGTGCAACGCCTTCACGCTCCAGCCGCTCTCGATGAACTTCGTCGCGAGCCAGTCGAGCAATTCGGGATGCGTGGGGCGCGCCCCGCTCACACCAAAATCGTTCGGCGTGGCGACGATGCCCTGGCCGAAATGGAAGTGCCACACGCGATTTGCCATCACGCGTGCAGGCAGCGGATTGCGCGCATCGGCCAGCCAATTGCCGAACTTTAGGCGTCGCTGCGCTTCGGGCGCGTCCGGAGTGAGGTTGAAGTCCGGATCAACTTCTTTAATGGCGGACAGGCCCCCCGGCGTGACGACTTCTCTGGGCGACTTCACATCGCCGCGCCTGAGGTTGTGCGTCGGCGCGGGCTGAACGCGTATCCCGGCATAGCTCACCGGCAGCGGTTTAATCGCCTTGAGAGCGTCACGGTGTCTTTTGATTTGCGAGAGCGCCAACTCACGCTCCGCACGCTGTGCTGCGTCCAGGTTCGCGAGGATTTCCGATTGGGGAATGGCAAGACCCGCCGCGCGAAATGACGCCGCGACTTCCTCAGCGCTCAACGCCCGGTCGTAAAGCGCCGCCTGTTTGATTTCGCCCGTGAGAAATGGTTTGCCGCCGCCGGTGTGCCTCATGCCGAGGAGCACACGCGCCGAGCCTGCCCGGAAAGTTTGGAGCGGGCTGCCGGGCGTGTAGGGTTTGCCGTAAAGTTCGCCATTGCGGAAGACCGCAATGCTGTTGTCCGCCCGATATACGATCGCCATGTGGACGAGCGTGCCTGGCGACGATGTTTCCTCCGGCACGTCCAGGTCACGCGTGCGCTCGAAACCGCTGCTGCCGGCCATCCACTTTTTTCCCTGCCGCTCGCCAAAGACGATTGCATCGAACACTCCCCCATCTTCGCTCTGGATGGAAATCGCCGCCCCACCGCCTTGCTTCAAGTCCGCGAGCGCCACCCACGCTTCGAGCGTCTTCTCGCGAATGTCGCGCGGGAGAGGACGCGTCTGGTAGTACGCTCCCGTTTTGCCAAGCTTCAGCGCGCCGTTGGTGATTGTGGCCCCTCCCTTGAGTTCGCCCGGCATGACCGCATTCGTCGCATGGTCGAACGTCCAGCGTGCGAACGGCATCGGTCCCCCCTCCGTTGTCTCCCGTGTGGGGAATCGTTTTGCCGCCGCCAGTTTTAAACCTTCACCTTCGATGCGCGCCAACACCTCTTGCGCGGCACCGATTTCTTTCTTCAGCGTGGCAATCCGTTCCTCGTGGGCCTTCGCTTCGGCCGGGCTGGCGATGGGACGTTCGCCGTGCTTGACGCCTTCGAACACCGATTTGACGCGGTAATATTCCTCCTGCGGGATCGGATCAAACTTGTGCGAATGACAGCGGGCGCAGTTGATCGTCAGCCCGAGAAACGTCTGTCCTATGACGCTGATCATGTCCTCCATCTCTTCCTCGCGGGTGATGGCCTTCTGCGTCGTATTGGCCTGGCTGTTTCCCGCTTCATCCCACGGCCCGCACACCAGCAGACTCGCACCCACGATGCCGTCCGTGGTCACCGGCTCCAGCACGTCGCCCGCCACCTGCTCCTTCATGAAACGATCGTAAGGCTTGTCGTCATTGAAGCTCTTGATGACGTAATCGCGATAGTGCCACGCGTTGTCGCGCAGCTTGTCGTACTCGAACCCCTGGCTTTCGGTGTAGCGCGCCACATCCAGCCAATGCCGCCCCCACCGCTCACCATAGCGCGGCGACGCGAGCAACCGCTCGACGAGTCGTTCGTACGCCTTCGGCGACTGGTCTTGAACAAAGTCGTCAATTTCCCGCGGCGATGGCGGCAGTCCGACCAAATCGAAACTCAATCGACGAATCAACGTCGCCCGGTCCGCCTCGGGCGAGAGCGCCAGGCCGTTCGTGGTCAGCCGGACCGTGACATACGCGTCAACAGGAGAGGCGGCGCCATTCGTTTCCCGAATCACTCTCGCATTCAACGGTCGCAGCGCCCAGTGGCTGTTGGTCTCACTATCGTTGGCTGCCACGGCGCCCGTGGGGGCCATTGAACTGAACGGCAACAGAATAAAAGCCAGAAGCGGTGCCGCGCGCGGCACTAACGCGGCAAGCGCGCAGACCATCGACCTTCCGGGCTTCATGCGTGCTGCCGTTATAGCAGGGTTCCATTTCCAGTGCCCTCTTTTTTCCAATAGCGTGCTGGAAGGTTGTTCGGGAGTTATTCAAGACGAGCCTTCGCCTCCTCCTGAAATTCGAAATGCGTGAAGATGCGCCCCGCTGAATTGGACGCAAACGCTTGCCGCTGGCCGACTTCGTAGGCAATTTTAAGTAACAAATTCAAAGTTTTTGAAACCTTTGCGAACCCTGGCGAGTCAGAAGAACTGAGCGTGAATGGGACCGGTGTCCAGTTCCGCCAACGGCCACAAACAATCCGTAACTATGCGCTATAAAGATATTATATATCCGGCCGTCACCCTTGCTCTCGGCGCGTTGACCAACACGCTGGCGGCGGATTTCCGTGAGGCGCCGCGGATTGTGCCGGCGGCGGACTCGAAGGTGGGCCGATTGGTGGAGGATTTACAGTTCGCACCGGTGGCCGGGAAGAAGTTTCGGTTAAGCGATTGGAAATCTGCGAAGGCCGTGGTGGTCGCATTCACAAGCACGAGTTGTCCGGTGACGAAGCGGTATGCGCCGACGTTGGCCGGGTTGGAGAAGGAGTTTTCGGCGCGCGAAGTGAAGTTTATTTTTGTCAATCCTCTGGCGGCGGATTCAGTGGGCCCCAAACTATTTGGAGGGCCATACGTCCATGATCGGAAGGGGGACATTGCGGCAGCGCTGGGCGCGCAAACAACCGCGGAGGTGTTTGTGTTGGATGCAGCGCGGACGCTGATCTATCGCGGCGCAATCGACGACCAGTACGGGGTGGGATATTCGCGGGATTCGGCGCGGCATCATTACTTGAAGCGTGCCCTCGAAGCGGTGTTGGGGGGAGGTGAACTGGAGATTGCCGCGACCACGGCGCCGGGATGCGCGTTGGATTTGCCAAAGCGCAAAACGTCGACGGAGGGGGTGACGTATCACGCGCGGGTGTCGCGGATTATGCAGCAGCATTGCATGGACTGTCATCGCGCGGACGGCGTGGGCCCGTTTTCGCTGGAGGCTTACCAGGACGTGGTGAGCCATGCGGGGATGATCCGCAAGCAGGTCGAGAAGGGGGCGATGCCCCCATGGTTTGCGGCTCCGGAGCATCCGAGCCGTTGGGCGAATGACCGCCGCCTCCCGGAGGGGGACAAGGCCGATTTGCTGGCGTGGCTGGCTGGCGGCCGCCAGGAGGGGAACCGCGCCGACGCGCCGTTGCCCAGGAAATTTGCATTGGAATGGCAGATCGGCGAACCCGACGCGGTGGTGCGACTTCCCGAGACGATCGCCGTGAACGCGACTGGCACAATGCCGTATCAGCTCGTTTTTGTGGAGACCACCTTCGAGGAGGATCGCTGGGTGCAGGCGGTGGAAGTGCGGCCGACCGCGCGCCAGGTGGTGCATCATGCGCTGATTCATGTCGTTCCCAAAGAGAAAGCAGCGCAGGCGCGGGAACGGCGGCGCGGGGGCGAGAGCAATGGCGACGGATTTTTCGCGGTCTACGTGCCGGGGAACAACGTGTTACAGTTCCCGGACGGATTTGGCAAATTGCTTCCGGCGGGCGCGACGTTGCGGTTCCAGATTCATTACACGCCGAACGGCGAAGCGACAAGTGACCAGACAGCAGTTGGATTAAAGTTCTGTAAAGTGAAGCCGCCGCATGAGATTCGCGTCTCGGCCGTGGCCGCCAGATTGGACATCCCGCCGGGGGAGCCGAATTACCAGGTGCAGGGCATTTTGCCGGTGCCGTTTGACGCCAAACTGATTTCCTTCATGCCGCACATGCATGTGCGCGGGAAGGCTTACAAATATGAGTTGCGGCTGCCCAACGGCGAGACGAAGCCGCTCCTGGACGTGCCGCAATATGATTTCAACTGGCAGTTGCAATACAAGTTGGCGGACTTTGTGGACGCACCGGCGGGAAGTCAGCTCATCGGGACGGCGCGGTATGACAACAGCACGAACAATCCGGCGAATCCCGACCCCACGCAGCGAGTGCGTTGGGGCGAGCAAACGTATGAGGAAATGATGCTGGGCTATGTCGAGTATTACGTGCCGGGCGCGGTGGGCACGTCCGGATCGATTGCCGAAGCGGCGCTGCGCGACGGAAGCATCGTGTTCCTCGCCCTGGACAAGAATCGCGATGGGAAGATCACCCTGGACGAAACCCCGTCGCCGAAAGACTTCAAAGACGCCGACGCCGATGCGGATGGCAACGTTACGCCCGATGAGTTTCGTGAATATTGGAAGCGGCGGACGGCGAGGTTGCTCCGAGACCGATGATGACGTGACTGGCGATAAGCCACCAGTAATCAGTAATCAGTCATGGCAGTGATCAATGTCGGTGGTGGGAGGCAATAATGAATTTACATTAGCGTCCATTAGTGTGGATTCGTGGTTAAACCAGCAATCGCTTTCATCTTCGCGAACGTCAACTGGTAACACGCAGCCTCCTGCGCATTTCGAACGTAAAGCCTGTCGCCGATGACTACCGGATGGTTCCACGTCTTTCCTTCCAACGCTTTGAAGGAGGCTGCTTCGCTGTGCTCACTCGGATCGGCCCGCAATAACACCACCCGCCCGTCCTCCGCAGAAACCAAAAGCAATCCAGAGTTTTCCAGCAGCACCGCCTGCCCTTTCCCGTAGCGTCCGCCTTTCCACTTCCGCTCGCCTGTCTTGAGATCCACGCACGTGAAGATGCCGCCGTCGATTCCATACACATACCCCTGGTGCACCACCAAATCCGTGAAATCGGGCTTGAGGTTGCGCGAGGTCCACAATTCTTCCGCCGCGAGTCCCGCAGTCGCGGGATTGTTCCCACTGATCCGAATTGCCCGCGTGCCGGGGTTCATCGGGGTCGGCAAAAGAACCGTATCGCCGATGACAGTCGGTTGCAGCGCGCGGTAGCCCTGGAACTTCCATTTATAGTTCAGCCGTTCCTTGCCGCTCGCCGGCTCTACACAGACCAGGCCGTCATTCGATAGCAGGAGCACCAACTCCTCGCCCGCGATGGTATTTAACTGCGGTGAACTATAAGAATCATTGCCCGCCGCGGCAGACCAGCGGAGCTTTCCCGACTCGAGATCAAACGCGAGTAGTCCTTTGTCTCCGGGACCCCCGCCATAAACAATCGCAACCGAACCCGTGATAAGCGGTGACGCCGAAAAACCCCACATCGGCGGTGCTGCCCGCCCCGCGATCGCTTTCAAGTCCTGCTGCCAGACAATCGCTCCCGTGGCGGGATCCAGCCGCAAAAACATTCCCGTCGCACCCATCACGAACAATCCGCCATTCGCAATCGTAGGCGTCGCCCGCGGCCCCGGACCGCCCATCGGATCTTCCAATCGCGCTTCGACTTGTCGAATCCAGATTTCGCGGCCCGTGTCAGCATCGTAGCAAACCACCGCTTCCATCGGTCCGCGTTGCTCCTGCGTAAAAAGCAGCTTCCCCGCGACCGCAAACGATGACCATCCCGGTCCCACCGGGATTTTCCAAAGTTGCCGCGGCGGATTGCTCGACCAGTTCGTCGAGATTTGCGGCCCCCGCCAATGCCCCGCGCGGTCCGCGCCACGGAAACCGGGCCATTCCGCATTCGCCAGCGCCTCGCTCGTCACGACCGCGGCTGGCACGTTCGTGCCGGCTTTGATCTCTTTGTTTCCGCTCGTTTGAGTTGCCGGTTCTGCGCGCCGCGCCGCTAACATGGTTGCTTCCGCCGATCTCTTCCAACGCCAGTGCGTGTCCATCTTGTATTCGCCCGTCATCCCCTCGTTCCGCAGCAGCATCGAATAACCAAAACCGACGAAAGCCAGCAGCACCGACAAGCCCGTCCGTGTCGCGGGTGGACGTCTTGCCAGCCACGCCGCGCTCAACCCAAAAAGGATAAATCCCATGGGCGCTGTCAGGTAGGTCGTTCCCGGCCCGCGCATCGTCGGATGAACGAGTGCCAGCGTGACCGCCAACGCGGCGATCAATCCCAGGAATCCGAACACGCGTTCCTTCCATGTCGCGCGACTCGCTGCCAGCCACCAGATCAACATCAGCAGGCAACAGAGGAGCGGCCCAAAAATGGCGATCATCCAGTAGTTCGATAGCCCGCCCTCCAGCCAGGCTGGCCCAAACCGTGCCAGCACCATTAACACCACCAGCACCAACGCCGGCCACGTGCGCAGCGGCCGAAACTTCGCCAAGGGCGCACTTGTGCCGGAGCCGCTGGGCACGCTTGCTTCCGAGACCATTTCCGAGTCTTTCATGTATCAGTCCTTCTGGTAATCGACGAACGGCGCCAGACTTTTAGGACACTAAACTCCTTGGCGTATCTGCAAAAGAGTTAACTTCCCAAGATAGGATCGTCGCACCGTATCTTTACTTTTTGCATCTTCTTGTGCTTCTTTGCGGCCATGTCCAGTTACCCGACCATCATCCCCGGCCTGCGCAGCCCGTCCGATCAGGTGGGCGGTCTCGTTTACTTTGGGCGCATGCTCGACAAAATCCGCCTTCATGCCTCGGGCACATTGCCTCCAGCATGGCAGGACGCTCGCGGCTTCGCTTATCCGACCAGCTTTGACTCTCGCTGCTGCCGCTTCCTCGGCATCGATTATGCGGCCCTTGAAAAGGAGACCCTGAAAGGCCGCACCGACCAGGAACTCCTCGACTGGGCTTTCGCCAATGGCCGCAAGCCGACCGACGAAGAAATCGAGATTTGGAACGCGTTCATGACCAAACGCGGCTGGCGCGACGCCGGCACCCAACGCTTGAACGAACGCCTCGCCGAGATCGGCCTCCCGCCGGGCACTGTCCAGACCATGTTCGAATTCATCGACCTCGACGAAGGCCGCCGCTCTCCCTGATTACTTCGTTTGTAGCAGCCGAGGTAACGAGGCTCTGATCTCCTTTTGACCGCAAACTTTGTAGCAGCCGAGGTAAAAAGGCACCCCCCCCGGGGGGGTTAGTGTCAGAAAAGTGTTAGTTTTGTGTTGGTTTTGCATTCGGTTGTGGCGTAGGCGCCCGGCACAAGTCAGTGATGTGGAAGCATTTACGATTTACGAATGACGATTGACGATTGAGCACCTCCCCCCCGGGGGGTATGTGCTAGAAAAGTGCTAGTTTTGTGTTGGTTTTGCATGTGTCCGTTTGAACTGGTTTGCGCGAGTACGGGATAGGCGCCCTGCCTGCCGAACGGAGTTCGGCGAAACAGCAGAACAGAGTTCTGCGCTACATCGGGAGGATCTTGCATCTCGCCCAGTGTTCGTGGTCCGGCTCGCCCGCCCCACCGCAAGTAATCACGCGACCGGCCCCCGCGCACCCTAACGAATCTTTTTTTTATCTTCTTTAGCACTGAATTATTTTTGTGTTGAGCGAATTTTACGAATTTTTCGAATGTTACGAATTGAAGTTAGTCACGAATGACACGAATGGACACAGATTTGATTGCCACAACAGGCGCAAAGGCCGCAGCCCACGGCTTTTGAATTTGTCGTCGAAGGCGTTCGGGCCGTCAAACCCCGTGACGGGGTTCTGCTCTTTGACCTCATTTGAGCAACACGCCCGTAACGAGGCTCTGATCTCGTTTTGATCGTCCGTCAATCATTGGGCATGCTCTGGGTACGCAGTACATTGTCTGATCTTCCTCACCCCAGGCTCATCACCGATCTAAAGAGATTCAAGATCTCGAATAAGTGGAAGATCGTCTGGACTGGCGTTGTGCCGCTGCTCGGCACTGAATCTGCGGTCCTGACTCAAGTCACTATGGTTCCAGCGCGCGCAGTAGCCCGCAGTTTGGTGAGAAGGTCAATTTGGCCTTCATAGCTTGCATGATCCGGAACTCGACAGAAAACGCTGTCCTCCGCAATCATATACTCAATAAATCGCGCGACGACTTTCCCGGTGACTTCACGATGCTCAATCGATGCCACGTGACGGTAGATATTCTGAAATTCATCGAAGGCGCCCTTTTCTCGTATGGGCGTCGTTTCGGCCATTGCAAAGAGATAGTCAAAGTTGCCCTTGCCCCAGTACAAATGAAGATCTCCAGCTGGAGCCAGTTCAATCTGGGTTGCTGATTGCTCATCTACACAGGTCGGGTCATAGTTAAAAACTAAGGCTTTCTTGAGCATTACATCGAGCCATAGCTTGATCGCCCGTGGTTCGACGCCCATATTAGCTAAGTACTGTAGAAAATCGCTTTTTGAGATGTACGAAGTTTTAGTGTCGCCATGCTTTATAGCCGCATCTTTCAATCCTTGAAGGACGCGAAGCCCAAGCAATGGAGTTGTTTCGATCTCTGAGTTCAAGTCAAAAACATTGTGAAGATACTTACGCGCCGACGAGACGAAAATATCGTAACGCCCCCTAATTAACGCGTGTCGAATTCTATGTTCGGGAATGTCAATGGTAGTCTGGATCAGGTACGCCTTGAGAGCATCATCAAATCCTAGATGCGGTGAGTTAATCATATCTCTAGAGAGATCCAGAACGCTTCTAATATCATGGTTAGTAAGACTTCCAATCCAGTGCGCGGTCTTCGCAGAATTCAAAAAGATTTCTTGCAACGCCGTGACAAAGTGGACGAGATCTGAAAATTCCACTTTGATACCTTTTCCAAAAAAGTACGAGTCTCTCTCTTTAGGCGCGTCAGCAGTCAACTTCTGCAGAACAAATTCAATTCTCTTTTCCACCACCTGCTTCGGAGAAGGCGTGGGTAACAAGAGGGCTTCGTTTTCGAACGACTGCAAAGCACCTTGCCTCGACAGTTGCCAACTTGTTTTGTCCGTGATTGGCATTATCACCACGCATAATTCCTGCTCATAGAGAGAGCGAGCAAACTGAAAGACTTTCTCCTGAAACCCAATGCTGAAGTGATCCGCGTTGTCAAAAACTAAACAAGGTAACTGTCGACGTGCTCTCACGATGTTTCGTAGCAGCCCACGGATATATTCTAGTGGATCTTCTGATCGAATTTTCTCGATATGTTTTCCAAAAAGGATCTGGAATTCTTGTTTATCCTTCTCATAAAGGTGCTTCATACTCCCTTTCGACCACCGCTGGTACTCAGAGAAGAACATATGCCCTATAATCTCGTACCATGTTGGAGGTTCGCCATGCAGAGCGTTTTCTGCTTTCTCGAGGAGTGTTTTTCGCAGCCAGTCGTGAACTTGCGTTTCGTCGCCTTCTGTCGCCACTAGATTTATTATGATGGGGACGCAAACGGCCTTTAAATTATCCGGTATTTTGAGGTCGAAAAATCGCTGAATGAAGGTGCTCTTTCCGGCCCCTTTGGTTCCAACGATCAGAATGAACTGATTGAGGTGCGACGCCTGTGCGTGGCTCAATAAATCCGAGAGTTGCTCGCCGGAGCCTGGATCCAAGGCGCGAATGTGGCCAATAAGATCTTCGGCCAATCGGACGAGTCGCCGCTCGGCCGCTTTACTCTCTCTGGTTTCGACGAAACAAAACTCCAGCATTTCCTTATCGCGATCATCTGTGAGCCGCTGAAAAAATGATGTCATTAATCTGTCGAGTGCGGGAATAATTTCAGGCTGTGGCAGTAATTGAGCACTCTCCGTCAAACGCAATTTCCGATCAAACTGGGCATGTCGAATGATTCTACCTTCGGCCTCTTGAAACATTCCTCTGAAGGCGAGTTTGCTGACGCGGTGTTCAGCAAATAAATCGTAGAATACCGCAAATCTCTCTGAGGTTGCCTCGAATTGACGGACAGAGAATTAGGCAAATCGTGTATGATCAAGTCCATCAAAACATCATCTGTCAAATGCCGT
>Ga0193697_1000008_pt1 | contig 84148 bp, 65 predicted proteins | sample L3m2metaG_FD_145073 | JGI IMG/M metagenome (GOLD analysis project Ga0193697, IMG submission 145073) | Soil microbial communities from a riparian zone of the East river system, Colorado, United States - L3m2 | ecosystem: Environmental > Terrestrial > Soil > Riparian zone | place: USA: East River...
TTACTTCGACCTCGCCCCGTGGCCTGCAGCCGCCGATGGAACAGGATTGTCGCTGCAGCGTCTGGTCGATGATGAATTCGGCAATGACCCGATTAATTGGACCGCTGCCACGCCGACCCCTGGTCCTCAGGGTGGATCTTCGGACTCGGACAGCGACGGCATGCCCGACTGGTGGGAGAATCTTTACAACTTGGATCCATTCAATGGCGCAGACGCGAATCTTGATTCTGACGGGGACGGTTTGACGAACCTGCAGGAGTATATCGCCGGGACCAATCCGCGCAGCGCCAGCAGTGTCCTGCGCTTCGCTTCGATCACAGTCGGTGCAAACGGAGCGAACGCGACGCTGACGTTCACGGCTGTGTCCAATCAGACATACACGATCATGTGGAAAGAATCCCTCGATGCCGGCGAATGGACGAAGTTGGCCGATTTCGCCGCGCAGCCCGCTGACCGCACTGAGACATTCGTCGATCCATTGCCGCCTTCAACAATGCGCGTTTATCGGTTGGTGACGCCGCAACAATCTGGTCCCGTGAATCCGATGCCGGCGATCCTAAGGTCGCCCAAGGCAACCTCCGCCGACTTCGATGGCGCTGCCACGCTCGACGTGCATGCCACGGGCAGCGGCCCGCTTGCCTACCAATGGATGTTTAACAGCAACGCGGTCAGTGGCGCCAATGCCTCGACGCTCTCAATTGCAAACGCGGAGTTTCCCGACTGCGGCTACTATGCTGTCACCATCTCCGATGGGAGCGGTTCGAAGACATCGCGCGCGGTTTATTTGGGCGTGAAACCGGAAATCACGTCTGAGCCGCAGAGCCAGTCCGCGCAAGTGGGCAATTCAGTCACATTCAGCGTGGCCGCACAAAGTTGGTGGCCGGTCAGTTATCGCTGGCGCCGTAACGGTCGTCCGATCCCGAATGCCACAAATGCCACGCTCACTTTGCCCAATGTCCAGCCGAATGATGCGGGCCGTTATGTGGTCGGAGTGAGCCATCAACTGCCCGGTGGCAAATTTGCAAAGGATAGCGTGCCGGCCGTTCTCACGGTAGGCAACTGAAAGCGCGGTCTAGACCGGCGGGGAGTTCGTAAGTAGCACCAGGTCAGGCAATAATGCCGGCTGCGCAGTGTCGATCTGCGCTTTGAGCCGTGAAAGCGGCTGCAGCGTCAGCAGTGGCTGGCGAACTTCCGTGATGGCTGTTGCATCGGCTGCCCAATGCGCTTCGACGGCCGATACCAGGCTCAACAATCGTGTCATCTCGACCGGACGCTGGATCAACGCGTGCGCGCTGTATTTGGAAGTTTCATCAAGTTCAGGAATATCTCCCACCCCGCAAATCAACCCGATCACCAGCGAACGCAGCAACGGTTGTCGCTTGATCCAGTCAAGGATTTGGAATGCGCTGACCTGGGGCAGCGTAATACTCATGAGCAACAGAGTGGAGATCGGCGTCTTCACCTGGCCGGCGAACCGGGCCATGCCCCGAAGGTACGCGAGCGCGTGGTCTCCATGGCCCACTGTAAACACAGGCCATTCTGAACGCGCACGTTGCAACCCGCCTTTAAGATCGGAGCAAACCGACAAGTTTTCGTCGGCAACTAAAACGCTCGGGAGCATTTTCACGCTACCTTTGTAGCGTGAACAGTCGGTTGCCGAAATTGGGTTCACACCTACTTCGAACTCACCAGGACGGCGGCATCACTCGTTTGAGGGTCTGGCGAAGCGTCGCGAACCTCCGTGGTGACCTGCAGTTTGAGCCAGGCGTCACTGCGTTTTGCTGGTTCATAGGCTGAACCTCTGCGTTTGGCAACCACTGTTCCAAGAGAGAGATGCTTCACCTCCTCGATCAAGAAATCGGCCTCGCAATGCAGCGCCGGCGAAAAGAGCATCGGTGAATCCATGGTGATTGTGCAAAGGCGCTCCTTCCGGCGCTCGATCGGCTCGTGCATGATATCGCGGTTGTTTAGATGTAGCAGGTCGAACGCGCGCAGACGAATTGGGCAATGTCGCGTCGCCATTCGGAGCGGCTGCGCTTTGCCGTCCTGGTCGATTGCGATCAATTCGCCGTCGATGACCACGCTCTTTGCCTTGAGTTGGCGGACCGATTCACGAGGCTCGGAATACCGCAGCGTTCGCCCGTCGCAAGAGAAAAGCGTCACCTTTCCGCTGTCTTTGACAGCAACGGTTCTGCATCCCTTGTGTTTCACCTCATAAAAGAAGTTCTCGCGGCCCGGCAATTTGCGGACAGTTTTGTAAAGCATGGGCGCGATAAACCGCGGTCGTGTGATTCGATGTCCCTTTTCCATACAGTCCCCCTTCCCATCCACAACCTTGCTCACACGTTGTAGGTTCGAAAGGGCAGGATGATGCTACTGTTCGCATGGTGAGGCTTTCTCTTGCGCCTCTTTTCGGTTTTCATATGCACGTGAACAGGCGAGTTCTGCCTTTGATTTTTCTCGCAAGTGCGCTGGTCGCGGGCGGCGCCGAACAGCCCAACATCGTTTTCATTGTGGCCGACGATCTCGGCGGGGCTGATGTCGGATTCCGCGGCAGCGAAATCAAGACACCGAATCTCGACAAACTCGCCCTCGCCGGAGCCCGCCTCGAACAATTTTACGTGCAACCAGTCTGTTCCCCGACCCGCGCGGCGTTCATGACCGGCCGCTATCCGATACGTTATGGATTGCAGGTCGGCGTGATTCGTCCGAATGCGCGCTATGGCTTGCCTTTGGAAGAACGCATGTTGCCGCAGGCATTGCGCGAGGTTGACTACACGACTGCTCTGGTCGGCAAATGGCACCTGGGCAGTTTCGAAAGCAATTACTGGCCTAACGCGCGCGGCTTCGATTTCTGGTATGGCCATCTGTTCGGTGCGATCGATTATTTCAAACACACGCGTGATGCCAAACACGATTGGTTTCGCAACGGTGAGCCGAGTCACGACGAGGGTTATTCAACGCACCTCCTCGCTCGCGAAGCGGTTCGCGTGATTCGTGATCAGCCCAATCACAAGCCGCTGTTCCTCTACGTGGCCTTTAATGCCGTGCACGCTCCGCACCAGGTCCCTCCCGAATACAAGAAGCCTTACGAACACCTGTCGGAGCCGCGTCGCACTTATGCAGGGATGGTCGCAGCGCTCGACGAAGCCGTCGGGCAAGTCACCGCTGCGATCGAGCAGACCGGTCGAAGCAAGAACACACTCGTCGTCTTTTCCAGCGACAACGGTGGTCCACGGCCCGGCACCGTCACCTCCAACGGCTCGCTCCGCGCCGGCAAGACCTCTCTTTACGAAGGCGGCGTGCGCGCCGTCGCATTCGCCACATGGCCCGATCATATTCCTGCGGGCACGAGCATCAACACGCCACTTCATATGGTTGATTGGTATCCTACGTTGCTGAAACTGGCCGGCGCATCGCTCAAACAAAAACTCCCGCTCGACGGCCTCGATCTTTGGCCGTGCCTCACGCGCGACAAGAGCTCCCCGCACAAAGAGATTCTAATCAATGCGACACCGACGGTTGGCGCCCTTCGCATGGGCGATTGGAAGCTCGTCGTCCACGACACTGCTGAAGCAATCGGTTCACGTCGCCGTGCGAATAGAACTGCCAATGCCTTCATGCCACGCAGCGATGAATTGTTCAACCTTGCGCGAGACGCCGAAGAAAAGAATAACCTGGCTGGCGTCGAACCGCGGACGCTCAAGAAACTGCGTGCCCGTTACTACGAATTGGCGCGCCAGGCTGTCCCTCCGAAAAACCGCAATCCAAACGCCGACTGAGCGGGCGTTACCGCAAGTTGACGAGCTTCCGTTGGGCTGAGATCTGCGCTTCGCCGGCTCCTTGAATCTCCTGGATCAGTGCATTGTATTTGCGCGCCAGCGCTGTGTCCTCAAACGTCACCAACTCCGAGTCCGATTTCCACTTGCCCCAATTTTTCTCCAGCAGGTCCAGCACTCCGGTTATTCCTGTCATCATGCGCGTGTCCGCGTTCCGGATCGCCAGCACCAGTCTGTTCTGCTCGCGCGTTGCTTGTTCCATTTCGCCCGTCGACTTCTCGATGCTTTCAGGCGACGCGCCCAGCCTCTGCAACTCCGTGCGGAAGAATGTCGAGGAATTCGTCACCACGGCGCGCACCCGGTCGTTTGCCGCGGCATAACGTTGCACCACTTCCCGGCGGCTCCGCAGTTCCTCCTTCGTCGTGACACCGGTGAATTGCAATACCTGCGCTTCCTTCAACCGCGCCAGCGCGTGCTCGAGCGCGCGGCTCGCCACCTGCACCTCACCCAGATATGCGGAAGCGACCTTCGCCACGCGCGCGTCTTCCGGGCCGAGATTCGAGGCGGCCCTGTCGAGCTTGCCACGCAACTCATCTACCTTTTTGAAATCGACATTCGTGATGCCTTTCTCCGCGTCAAACGAATTACGCAGACTCGAACGCAAATCGTTATTGGCCTCCCGAAGTTCCTGGCGCGTTTCCCGGGCGTGAACGGCCCGAGTGAAACCCTTTGTGAACCCGTTCACAAAGGCCACCCCCAGAAGCGCGAGTAAAATCCCGTTGAGCAACAATCCGGTTATCCCGCGTCCGAACAATCCTTCCTTTCCCAATCGCGACGCGTTGCACAGAGCAATGATCGCAAAGACCGCTCCGGCGGCGATGCAGGCCGTCGAAAGCAGCGAGACAATCAATTTCGCAATGACAACGCCGGGCCCGGTTGCGCTCGACAAACTCGACTGGGCTGCCAGCGCGCCATTTAGAGCAATCGCGATAATCGGCGCGTAAACTCCCAGTTTGGCTGCCGTATAGGCAAACGGTTCCTTCTCAGGTACGGGCGGATCGTAGTTTCCCATAAAAATGCTGTCGCCGTGGGTGCACAGCGACAAACACTTCATCGGCACGGCTCACGCCCTTCTTTAGCGCCACAGCTCAGTCGTAAGTCTCGCAGCCGGAAAGCTATGGTACTGAAGTCGTGGAGTTCTGCTTCTTAAGCTTTCGCCGTCTTTGCGCTTCTGGATCTTCTTCAAATCCTCGATCTTGACCCCAAAACACGGCTCCTTCACTCCATGATTTAACAGGATCTTCTTGTAACCCTGATCGCCCAACGGCTTGATCTCCTCAACAATTTCATGTGCAGTCATAATCTCTCCAATGTTGATAATTTCGAGCGCTTACTCTGGCATGATACCTCTCCCCAACGCCCGGTCAATTTCAGCTGAGGATAGTCTTCCGCGTGCGGGTTCAGTGTTCAACCACTTGACTCTCGCCCTCGCTCTTTTTCTTCGTGAACACTTTCGCGATCTGGACAAGCGTCACGAGCCCTGGACAAAAACCCATCACGCCGGCGCCGATGAACACTCCCCAGATCATCCCGACCGCTGCTGCGTAGCGCGGCAACGATGCGCCGTCCTGTGGTGTAAACAAACCCTTCACAAACTCCGGCGAAATCAGCGCCACCACCGCGGCAAACACACCCCCGACAACCGCAGAAAGCAGCGCCGCTCCGAGCACATAAAAGAAATAGCGGAGAAAGGTCATAGTATCTTTGTCAATCCTCCTTCACTTCTTCCAGCGTGTCCAGCAACTCACGCATCGCTTTCAGATATTCCTTCAGCGCCTTCCTCCCCGCCGGCGCCATCCGATAGGTCGTCTTCGGCCGCAACCCCACGAACGCTTTCCTGCTCGTGATATACCCGCTTTCCTCCAGACGCCTCAAATGAAGATTTAGACTCCCATCCGCAGTCTCCAATCGCTTCTTCAGCGTCGTGAAGTCCAGCGCGCCGTCCATCTGCAGCGCCGTCAGGATGCCCAGGCGAATCGGCCCGTGCACATTCGTGTCCAGACCATTGAAATCAATCATTTTGTCTTTCCATTCCCCGCGCTTGCCAGACCTGGATCACCGAACAGAGCAATGCCGCAACGATAAACATCACCCCGAGCCAAAGTCCGCCCCACCTCCCATGAATCAACGGCTGGCACAAACCGAAGATCACAAACGGAATTGCCCACCCGAGGAACACCCATGTCTTTGTAAACACGGCCAGCATCAACATCGCTGAACCACACAACAGCCACATTCCCGCCATAAACGCCTGCCCTTCGATTTGATGTTGTCTTCCCCAAACCAGGTACAACACAAACTGCGCCAGGAACACCGGCAGAAACCATGATCCTTGCGCGTTAGCTCGCTTATACTCGCGAAGCAATCCCGCCGGACGCGCCTCGTTGCGCGTGATCCGTCCCCAGGCCACGAGCATCCCGACCAGGACCATGACGACCAGAATTCCCACCCACTGCGCTGCCACTAATCCCCAAAACCTTTTGCCCTTGTCCAGCGGCATCAGCGCCGACGCAATCAGGATCGCCCCCGGAAGACACCACCACAAATTCAACCAACTGTCCCGCTTAAGCCATGCGATGCACTCTCGTCCGATGGCCGCCAGGCCCATGGCCTTTTGCATCGTCTCAAGGTCAGTCTTCACTCGATCCAGTTCCGGTTTCATGATTTGCCTTTCTGCTGCTTTTAGTTGATGAAACAAGCTTTTGTTTCTTAACTACTTAAAACATTTAAGTATCGAGCACGGATTGTCAACAACTATTTTCAATCTTTGGTCAGCTTCACCTCATTTAACCATTTAACCATTTAACAAATTTAACTCACTTAACCACAGTTCGCCTTATCGACATTCCCCAACCAACCTGCTACCACTCACCGCATCAAAGCGTTATCTCAAATTGCGCTCGCATTATTTTTCACCGCCACCACGGGCTTGGCCGCAGAGACTACCTCGATCGACACGAACAATATTCGCTTCTGGGTCACGAATACCTTTCGCTCCTGGCTCATAAGGTCATACCCCGAAGTCAACTCCAGGTTTTACCCGGAGTGGCTGCACGACCATCCCGGCGGCCTCGTGCCCGGACCGTTTACCAATTGGCTGGGCAATGCCTTCCCTGACCTGGAGACCGAGGCGTTCCCAACCTGGCTCGATAACTTCTCCACCGAACTGGTCGGCACCAACATCCCCGCATGGTGGGACGTGATGCTCAAAGGCAAATATTCGGTGTCCCCCGCCGCGCAGCCGCTCCCGACGATTGTCCGCGGCCCCTATCTTCAACTCGGCACCACTAACAGCATGGTCGTCCGTTGGCGCACCGATCTGCCCGCAAGGAACGTCGCGTCTTACGGGACATCCCCCAATCGTCTGACCCGCACGGCTCGCTCGAATGGCATCTTCACCGAACATGCCGTGCAATTCACAAACCTGACACCGGCCACGAAATACTATTACTTGATCGGCCCGGTTGACACGCCGCTCCTCGTGCGCGTCACCAACGACGTCGCATTCGTCACCAGCACCAACAGCAAGATTTACGTCAACAAGCCCGGCACGCGCCAGCAGATCGCCGTCTCCAACAAAGACACCTTCATTTTCAGGCGCGACAAAAAGCGTTTCATCGTCAGCGACCTGGACAAGACTTTCACCGCCAACACCACCAACAGCAGCCTCGTCGTGAACACGACCAACACTGCTGTCCTGCTCACCATCAGCAACAATATGATCGTGGTCACGACTTCGAATCACGTGACCTGGTTGGACGGCGGACCTCCGTCGAAATCTGCGCGCAACGCCGGACGCAATTTTCTCGTTGGCACGACCAACTTCATTCGCACCGGCGCCGATTCGAACACGTTCTTCGTGACGCATCCGCCCATCGGCAAGCCCGTGCCGACTCGCGTCTGGGTGCTCGGTGATCCCGGCACCCGCAAAAAGGCCGAGCGCGACGTCCGCGATGCCTACTACAAATGGACCGGCGACCGTCCGACCGATTTCTGGCTCATGCTGGGCGATAACGCCTACACCACGGGCAAGGACGCCGAATACCAGGGCGCGATCTTCCAGGTTTTCGACGCGATGCTGCGCAGATCTGTCTTATGGCCCGCCCTCGGCAACCACGATGCCGGCAGCGCGAATTCGCCCATTCAATTCGGTGTTTACTACGACATCTTCACACTTCCCGCGCAGGCCCAGGCCGGCGGCGTCATGTCCGGCTCCGAGGCTTATTACTCGTTCGATTACGCTAACATTCACGTCGTCTGCATCGACTCCAGCGATAGCGATTGGGCAAGGAACGGCCTCATGCTCCGCTGGCTCGAAACCGATCTCAAGGCGAACAAACAGGATTGGCTCATCGCCTATTGCCATCATCCGCCTTACACGCGGGGCAGCCACAATTCCGATAACGACCGCGACAGCGAAGGGCGCATGCGAATGATGCGCGAAGTCGTCGCGCCGATGCTCGAAGAACACGGATTGGACTTGATGCTCTCCGGCCACAGTCACGCCTATGAACGCTCCTACCTGCTCGACGGCTTCTATGGCCGTTCCACAAACATCAACGACACCGTCCATTTCAAGAGCCGCAAAGATGGCCATCAGGACGGCACGGGAATCTACGTGAAACCGACCCGCGGCCCCGCGCCCCATGAAGGCGCCATTTACGTCGTCGCAGGATCATCCGGCCAGACGAGCGGCGGACGACTAACCCATCCCGTTAACTTCCTTTCCCTCAATGTCCTCGGCTCACTCGTGCTCGACTTCGACGGACCGCGTTTGGACGCCACCTTCATCGATGACAAGGCCGCCGTGCGCGATCGTTTCACCATCGTCAAAGGCGCCGAGCCCGCCACCGCCACTACTACCACAAACGAATCGAAATAGCTTTGGACTCAAGACTGATATGAAACGGCCCAATCGCCCCGTGTACGCAATAGTTCGGATCGATGAATTTCAACCCGCTACCGCATCCTGGCAAAGCCGAGTTACCATCAAGGAGATTCTGTGGGATGACGAAGAAGCTCAAAAGGAGGTCGCCCGGCTCAACAAAATCAATACTGGAAAAGGTTGCCAATATTTTTCCCAACGGACGCGTCTTGTGGACCGTACGTAATTGCAACCAATCCTCTGGTGACGGGAGCTTCCTTCGCACGAAGTGCCTGATCGTCGTTTCCTTGTTTCAATTCAAAATTTTCAATTTTCAATTCCCAATTTCTCCGCTAATCCTTCTTCCCCAATGACATCTCCCGGCGCCCCGCTCCTCGAACTGCGCGGCATCACCAAAACTTTCCCAGGCGTCAAAGCCCTCTCCGACGTTAACTTCACTGCGAGAGCGGGCGAGATTCACGCGCTCATGGGCGAAAACGGCGCCGGCAAATCCACCCTTATCAAGGTCCTCACCGGCGTTTACCGTCGCGATGCCGGCGACATCCTCCTCAGCGGCGCATCCATCAATCCACACTCCACCGACGACGCCCAACGCCACGGCATCAGCACCGTCTATCAGGAGGTCAACCTCATCCCGCACCTTTCCGTCGCCGAAAACATTTGCCTCGGCCGCCATCCAAAACCATGGATCGCATGGCGCACCGTCCGCGAACGCGCCCGCGCAGCCTTGCGCCGCCTGGGCATTGACATCGACGTCACCGAAGCCATCGCGAGCTATTCCATCGCGATTCAACAACTCGTCGCCATTGGCCGCGCTCTCGACATCTCCGCTCAAGTGCTGGTGCTCGACGAACCGACTTCCAGCCTCGACGAAGGCGAGGTCGAACGCCTCTTCAACATCATGCACCAGCTCAAGGCCGAAGGCCTGGCCATCATTTTCGTGACCCACTTTCTCGATCAGGTCTATGCCGTCTCGGACAAAATCACTGTCCTGCGCAACGGCAAACTCGTCGGCGAATTCGAGGCCGCCGCGCTGCCTCGCCTCCAACTCATCTCAAAAATGATGGGCCGCGAACTCACCGAACTGGATTTGACACCCACTCACACACACTCACCCACACACGCACATACCCACTCACTCGCTCACACTCCCTTCCTCCAACTCCGCCAGATCGGCCGCAAAGGCTCCATCAAACCGCTCGACCTCGACATCGCTGAAGGCGAAGTCCTCGGCCTTTCCGGCCTGCTCGGCTCCGGCCGCACCGAGACCGCCCGCCTCATCTTCGGCATCGACCACCCGGACACCGGCGAACTGCTCATCGACGGCCAACACACCCGCATCCGCTCGCCCCTGGACGCCATTTGCCATCGCTTCGGCTTCTGCCCGGAAGACCGCAAGATCGAAGGAATCATTCCCAACCTGTCCGTCCGCGAAAACATCGCGCTCGCCCTCCAGGCGAGCCAGGGTTGGACCCGCTACGTCTCGCGCGCGAAACAACTCGAGCTGGCCGACAAATTCATCAAAGCCCTCAACATCGTCACCCCGCACCCCGAACAAGCCGTGCGCCTCCTGAGTGGCGGCAACCAACAAAAAGTCATCCTCGCCCGCTGGCTCGCTTCACACCCGCGCCTGCTCCTCCTCGACGAACCGACCCGCGGCATCGACGTCGGCGCAAAGCTCGAAATCGAAAAACTCATCGCCAAACTCACCGCCGAAGGCATGGCCATCCTCTTCATCTCATCCGACCTCGAAGAAATGGTCCGCAACAGCCATCGCGTCGTTGTCTTGCGCGACCGCCAGAAAGTCGCCGAACTCGGCCCGGGCCAAATCTCCGAACAATCCATCATGCACGCCATCGCTGCTCCGACTCATCTCGAAGGAACGCGATAACTCAGCGCAAGTTGCGACTTCCTACCGATTGCCGCTCCGATGGCCGATTCTCCTTGAACGTCACGAGATCAAGCGGGAACATAACGCTAGAGTAAAATCGCGTCACCGAGCAGTTGCGTCGGATACTCCCGGCAGCCACCATGTGATGGATATATTTACCAAAAGATCATTGAGGAGCATATTCCGCCTCTAGCACAGGCTGCTCCAGCGGAAACCGTATTCTTATTGACGTCCGCCCTTGAAAGAGCTTTCCGCTTAGCAGACTGCTTCGAAAACGCTCGGCAGATCGATATGTCTACCTCAATGAAACTGACGTTAGGAAGATCTTGCTGGTCGCGATGCGTACCGAAAACGTGGAGGTTAAGAAACTTGCGAGTGATATCCAGGACCTGCTCCTTCGTCTCGGGCGTTTTGAATACAAAGACCTTGAGATCGCGTGAGGAGATAAGGCGGCAATGGCACAAGTCGCGACCGCAACTCCGATCCCAGAAGTTCCTGACGTCACTTTGTCATTTAGCTTCACCTCATTTAGCGGTCAAAACCGATTACTGATGCACGACTGATCACTGATTACTCGCCAAAAAATCGACTTTACAAAATCATGACAAGCGACGACCTGATGGCGCGTCAAATTGAGGAGAAAGGGAAAAATATGAAAAGGAGAATCGATATCAAAACTCTGTTCCTCGGCGCGATGTTGGGCGCGAGCCTCGTCTTCGCAATCGGAGCTGCACCCACACACGAATCAGCCCCGGTCGAGTACAAAGCTCTTCGTGAAGGCGTCACGGACAGCTTCGACGCGAAGCTCAACAACATGGCCGATCAAGGGTGGACGCTCGTATCATCATCCGTGATGCACATAGCACCTAGCGCCAACCCGTACGCGGTCGTCATTTTCAAACGCGAGAAAACGCGATAAACTTTGAAGAAATGAAGCAACCAACCGCGGGCGTACAGGCGTTGAAATTGTCACTTGAAGGCGTCAAAGAAGGGAGTAGGGGTAGCAATTGGGAGTCCGTAAGATCCCGGGTTCGGGTATGACAAAAAGGAATAAATCTATGAAGCCGAGGGTAATCACGTGGATCGTCTGCAGTTTTGGAATGGTGCTGCCGGCCATGGCATCGACACCAACAACCGAGTTTGACAAGCCGGTGCGGCTCAAGGGGGGAGATGAATTTGTGCGGGTTGAAAGTCCCGGTTGGGCTGCGCCATGTTGGGATGATATCGATGGCGACGGCAAAAAGGATTTGCTCGTGGGGCAGTTCAAGGATGGAAAAATCCGGGTGTTCAAAGGGCTTGGCGGGACCAAGCTTGCGCGAGGTGAATGGCTCACGGCACAAGGGAAGGTGGCGAAAGTCCCCGGGGTCTGGTGATGCACAAGCTCGACTCCACAGTTAGTGGATCTCAATAACGACGGTTACCGCGATATTCTTTCTGGATCGTACTCTCGCATGCAAGGGTCGATGGCGGGATTGTTCCAGGTGCTCTGGGGAGGAGCGGGCGGGAAATTCAAAGAGGCGGCAGTATTAAATGGCACCGACAAGGAGCCGCTGATTATTCCGCTCGCGAAAAGCAACCCCAATCAAACGGAGAACATCTGCACACGGCCAACAGCGGTGGATTGGGACGGCGACGGAAAGCTGGACCTGGTGGTGGGCAATTTCGCGGGAAGTTTTTATGTGTTCAAAGGCGAAGGGAAAGGGAAATTCGCGCCCAAACCGGAGCCGCTGACGGCTGGCGGCAATCAGCTGAAGATCAAAGGACATCATAGTGATCCGTTCGTGATCGACTGGGACGGTGATGGCGATCTGGATTTGGTCAGCGGATCGAGCGAAGGCGGCGTGCAATGGGCTGAGAACACGGCCGGACGGGGCAAGCCGCCAGAACTGAAAGAGTTCGAGACGCTGATTAAACCGGGCCGCACCTTCGAAATGGGCGAACTCATGAGTGAACAGGAGTTAACCGAACCTTCGGGCTCGACCCGCGTGTGGGTCGCTGACGTGAATGACGATGGAAAACTGGACATCCTGGTTGGGGATACGATCACACTCGTTTCCATGGCAAAAGGCGTCACGAAAGAGCAATACGCTCAGAGATTTGAGAAGTGGAAGAAAGCTTACACGGCTGCTTCTGAAGCGCAGACGGACTCGGGCTCGCAAGATGAACAGCAAAAGGCCCGAAAGCAGTTTACCGAAGTGTACCAGCAACGCAGCGAGTTCATGAACGAGGACAGGACGGGTTATGTGTGGCTGTACTTGCGAAAGTAGTACAGGGCCTTTACCGCCGCCCTCCGGGATTTTCTAAGCGTACATCGGCCAGTCACCGTAATTCCCGGGGAGGAGGGCGAGAACCGCCTCGATGATTCCGGCAAGAAACGTGATGTCGAGCAACGCGGCGCGTTGACGAGGTTTCAGGTTTTGAAGTGCGGCCAGCGTGCGAACACTCATTTCAAAGTCGCCGATGTCGTAACGCGCCGCGCGCATCAATCGGTGATCGTTGATGACCGTGAGGAGCACGTGCGACTCTTCATCGGGCAAGTCCAGTTGCGCGACGGCATTCGGCCGAGGCGCGATGGCCTGCCGCCATTTTCGCAGCAGCGCGACGTTCGCGCTTTTCAAGTTGTGCAGTGTTTCAACCCACTCGCGAGTCTGTTCATCAGTCATGCGCGCCGAGGCGCATCCACGGGTCGAATACCAGACTGCGGCGATGCTTGGATGAATTTCCGCCGGCTTCACTTCGTAATGGCGAGCGATGGTCGCGAAAACCCGCCGCAACAGGCGCGCTTCCAACGGCGAGCAGCGCAAGACGATCCGATCGTTTTCGCGGACGGCCTTCATTGTTCGCTTTGTTCGATCGTGACCATCAACCCATGCGCCTGCAGTTGCTGGTGATAAAGCTCGGCTTTCTCGCGCGTTTCCGTTGCGACGATGCTCTTGCCGTTATTGTGCACTTCGAGCATGTGTTTGGTCGCTTTCTGTTTGTTGAACGCCAGGACCTTCATGAACACGAAGACGACATAAGTCATCTGGTTCACCGGATCGTTCCACACAATTACGTTCCAGCTCTTTTCAAAAGCTTCCTCAACTTTCTCGCTCGTTATTTCGACAGGCGCGGGGAGCGTTTCTGTGTTCATGCCGTTGACCGTAAGAGCGCGCTTATGCGATCCGCACAAAGATGGACGCGAGAGCGCAATCATGCAACCCATCCTTCGTAGCAATTTTGCGAACCGTGAAGCAAATGCTTTCTGGTCCTGCGGACGGTGGACCCGGTTTGAATTGACGAGCGGCGGCTGGTCTAGTAGGCCGAAGTCATGACAAAATCCATCGCCAGCCTCGCGTCCATTGGTTTCCTGGTCGGCTCCCTTTGTGCCGCCGAAATAAAATTCAGACCAGTCGACGTCGACAAAGCCATCGAGATCGGCTACGGCATTGCTGTCGCCGACGTCAACGGCGACAAAAAACCCGATTTGGTACTCGCCGACAAAAACCTGATTGTCTGGTACGAGAACCCATCCTGGCAAAAGCATATCATCGCGGAGAAACTCACGCCCAAAGACCACGTTTGCATCGCGGCGGCGGACATTGACGGTGATGGCAAAGCCGAGATCGCCGCGGGAGCAGAGTGGAACCCCGGCGATACGGTGAACAGCGGCGCGGTCTTCTACCTGATACCGCCGGCCGACCGCACCCAGAAATGGGAACCGGTCAAGTTGCAGCATGAACCGACAGTCCACCGTATGCGATGGGTGAAGAACGCGGAGGGGAAATTTGATCTCGTTGTGGTGCCGCTGCACGGTCGCGGAAACAATGCGAAAGCCGAGGGAGTCGGCGCCAAAATTCTCGCTTACAAAATGCCGGCAGACCCAAAGCAGCCGTGGAAGACCGAAGTGCTCGACGAATCTCTCCACAAGACCCACAACTTTGATCCCGTGAACTGGAGTCGCAGTCCCGCCGACGAAATGTTGGTTGCGGGCCGGGAAGGTATTTTCCTTCTGGATCGCGCCGGGCCAAAGCTTTCGTTACTTGGGACCAATAATATCGATGGAGCCGGTGAGGTGCGTAACGGTCGTGTTGGCGGGCGACCCGGATTTATCGCCGCGGTCGAGCCGATGCACGGAAACACACTGGCTGTCTACACCGCGCCCCCGGCTACTGAACATGCCGACGCGAAGTGGCGCCGATCGGTGCTCGACGAAAGTTTGATCGACGGCCATGCGCTCGCATGCGGCGATCTCATCGGGCAGGGGCGCGATCAAATTGTCGTGGGTTGGCGCGCGATGAACCGGCCGGGCGCCAAAGTCGGCATCAAGCTTTTCAAGTCCGAAGACGATCAGCTTACAAAATGGACACCGACAGTTGTGGATGACGGTGGTATGGCCTGCGAGGACCTGGTGCTGGCGGATTTGAATGGCGACGGCAAGTTGGACATTGCAGCGGCAGGGCGCGCGACGAAGAACGTGAAGATTTACTTCAACGAGAGCAGCAAATAGCAGATCTGCCGCATTAAGGTAGGGCCGTCACGCCGTTGACGGCCGCAACTGCTCGACAAAATACTAACCGGTCGCGAGCGGCGTCGCGACCTACGCGCTGCGCGATTCTGCTTGTCAGAAGTACCGCAAAAAGTTAGAGATCATGAAGCAACTTCCGTACATATGAGCACGACCAGGCACCGCCCTCTTTGACTGTGGAAACCTGCGGGCCATACACCATTGTTAATGAAATCGGGAGTAGTGACGGATCGACTTCATATCTGGCGCGCGGACCCGAAGGTGAGGTTGCGCTCAACGTCTTCACGGAAACCGATCCCGAGGTTGCTCGAAAACGTATCGAACTTCAAAAGACCGCCGCCGCTCTTTCGCGTCATGTTGCCCGAGTCCTTCAGCACGGGAGCTGCGAGGGTGGGGAGTGGTATTCCACTCCGGCGCATCGACGCAGCGTTGAGAAACTTCTCGAGGGCCGCGTCGCTCTAAGCAAGATATGGATTCTGGAGATATTGCGCGCGATCACCGGGGGCGCGCTTGCGTTCAAGAAGAGTTCCGGTCGCGCGCATGGCAATCTCCAACCATATAATATATTGCTGAGCGGCTCGGAAACGATCAAGGAAGCCGAGATCGTTATCAAGGACCCTTCGTTGGATGCCGCCGAGACTGAGCCAAGAGACCTGAAAGCGATCGGGTTGACGTTGTATCAGTTGGTGCGCCGGCGCGAAGTCGATCAGGAGTCCATCATTCTGCCCTTGGAACTCTCGCCTGAATGGAAATCGGTGTTCGGCAAAGAAGCGGGCGCGTGGCTCGCGCTGTGTAATCGGTTGTTAGACTCGAACCTGTCGACTGAGAGCTACAACCTCGAACAACTTGACCGGGACCTCGTCGCGCTGCTGCCGAAGCCGCCGGTCTCAAAGAAGCAACTGGTCGCTGTTGGCGTGGTCCTGGCGTGTGCAGTGCTTGTCGCGGTGATAATCAGCTGGCGAAGTCGCTATGCGAAAATCGAGATCGCGACGAATCTACCCGGGGCAGCGGCGACACTCAGTTCGCGCGGCAAGGTTTTGAAAACCTTTGTGCTTCGAGACAAGCCCGTTGCGATAAAACTGCGGAAGGGACGCTACGAGCTCCGCGCCGTGTACACCAATGGGGTCTATCAGGGCGCCTTAACGGCAAACACGAGTGTTGATCTTCAACGTCCCGCGTCCGTCACGTTGACCTTCGGTTTTGGAACTCTCCGCATCGAAGGCGTTTTTGTAACTGCGAATGGTGTCACGAACATTCTCAGTTCGGCGGACTTGAAGGTCGAGCCCGGGAAACAGATTAAATATCCGATTGTGGCGCCCGGCTATCGACCGGATGCAGCCGAAGAGACTCTCGCCGCGGGCGAAACAAAGCGCGTTGTCAGGCGATTGGAACGAATGGCCGCCAACGAAGTCCGCATTGATATCCAAACAACTCCGAAGGCACTGATGGTGGAGATTCGGGGGGCGCCAGGCGTTACAAGGGAAGTTTCGCCAGTTACCACGGCCCTGGCCGCCGGCCGGTACACGGTGTCGGTGCAATTTCGCGGTGAGATGAAAACTACGAACGTCGAGCTCACGGCGGAGAAGGCCTTCACGGATGCAAATGCTCTGCACGTTGATTTCGAAGCAACTGAACTGACGATTGTGGCCAGGAACGAAAAAGGAATCATCAATGATGCTGTTGTCACGTGGAGGGATGGCACAAACGTCGACAGTTGGCCCGCCGGCGCTTCCCGACTTTTTCCCAATGGCAAGGAATTTACATTCGTCGCGAATGCTCGCGGCCATGATCCGGCAACGAATCGTTTCCTGCTGGACCGGGCGTCGATGACACGCACGCAACTGCTCAACACGATTCTCGGGATCGTGGATGTCCGAAGCGACCCGCCAAATGGCGTGTCGTTCGGCACCAACACCACGCAGCGTGAATGGGCGACCCCGAAAAGGTTGGACCTCGTGCCGGGAGACTACACCTTCTATGCTACGCATGAAGACCTCGGAACGGTCACCTGGCGTGGCACAATTGTGCGCGGGACAACAAATATCGTGCTCCAATATCCGTACGGAGCAGTCAGGCTCTTCGCGAACCTGACCAACATCACGAACATCGCCGTGAGTCACTTGCTCAATACCAACTTCCGGCCGATGCATTCGATTTCGGTTTTGCCTGTCGGCACAAACCGCGTCACCGCGATCTATGTCGGAGCAGGTTTGACTAACGTGAGTGACCTTTTTGTCGAACAAAGCCCTGTCGGCAACCCGCGGCCGTACCAAATCAAATTCGATTACGCTACCGTGATCTTTACCACCAATTCCCTCCCGGGGATTTCGGTGGAGTACGATCGCGATGGTCAAACAATTCCAGTAGGGGAGATCCGCCAAGGCGAGCCTCTCACAGACATCGCGCCGCTTGGTATCGCGCGAACCTACCGCTTCCGGACGAGCGGGACGCAGCCAAAAACAAATCTGCAGATTGTCAAAATCCAGTCACGCGTGATGAATGTAACCGCGGAGTTGCAAAGGAAGTTTGTAATCCCAGAGCTCGACATGGAATTCATATGGGTCGAAAAGATGCCGGGTTACGTCGGCAGAACCGAGGTAACCCAATCTCAGTACCAAAAAGTCGCACGGAAAAACCCGAGCCAGCATCCCGGCAGTATGAATCCGGTCGATTCGGTAAGCTGGACGAACGCGTGGGAATTTTGTCAGCTACTGTCACAGCATAAACCGGCCGAGTCTGGCTTCAAGTACACACTGCCGACCAGGAGCCAGTGGCTGGCCTTCGCTGCTGATGCGGCGACGAATCGCGCGTTGGCCGTGATCAGCTTCGGCATGACCCGGGCAACTACGGAGCCGGTTGCTTCCAAACCCCCAAACCAACACGGCTTGTACGATGTATGCGGCAATGTCTGGGAATGGACGGCGGAGAAACTCTTGATGGGAAGCAGCTTTACCAACGCGATGTACAAAATCTTTCAGCAGGTGACTGGCAACCCGGATGAGTTACAGCAGCACGACGTGGGATTCAGAGTGATTCTCACGCCCGGACCCGGGCTGGCGAAGAACCCTTAGCCGACTGGCATTTGCGCAAGCGAACACGCCTGGGCACACACTCAGACGGGGCTTTTCTGAAAGGTTCTTGACTTGACTCCGCAAAGAATGCTAAACACTTACTCAGCACTTTTATCCGGAGAACACTATGCGACTTCCTCGCCTTTGTCTGTGCACTATCTGCGCGCTGGCTTCAACACTTTTTACTGCGAATGCAAACCCGGTTGGCGGCGTGGTCGTGCCTGGAAGTGGCGCTGCATCTTTCAGCAGTTCGCTCGGCAACCTGACGATCAATCAAACCACTCCGAAGGTCATCATCAATTGGCAGGACTTTTCGATCCGCGCCGGAGAAGTGACGCGCTTCATCCAGCCTTCGTCGCGCGCCGCCTCGCTCAATCGCGTCACCGCGGCGAACCCTTCACAGATTTACGGAACCTTGCAAGCCAATGGCACCGTTTACCTGATCAATCCTAACGGAATTCTCGTCGGCCGATCCGGACAGATTCGCGCGGGCAGTTTCCTGGCTTCGACGCTTGACCTTGGACCGGATCAGGAGAGCGCCAATGCCAGTTTTCTGTCCGGCGCTGGACTGCGTCTCTCAGGAAACTCAACGGCCACCGTCCGCAATGAAGGCTACATCTCGGCTTTGGACGATGTCTTTCTCGTTGCGCACAGTGTCGAAAATGCGGGTTCGATCCGCGCGCATACTGTTGGCGTGGCGGCGGGGGCTGATATCGAGCTGCGGCAAGCCGGTTCAGAACGCATTTCGGTAGTCGCCGGCAATTCGCAAGCCAGGCCCGGAGCTTCTGATGGTGTTGTCAACTCCGGTGAGATTTCGGCAGTGACCGCGGAACTTCACGCGGCCGGTGGAAATATTTACGCGCTCGCTATTAATAATGGCGGCATCGTGCGCGCAACCAGCATTGTTAGAGAAAATGGCCGCATTCTTTTGCGCGCTGACCGCGGAACAGTTGTTAATTCCGGCACACTCGACGCGTCTGGAAAAGCGGCCGGCGCGAAAGGTGGTGAAGTGCAAGTCCTCGGCCAGCGAGTTGGATTGGCGGGCACTTCGAAGATCGACGTCAGCGGCGACGCGGGGGGCGGAACGGTGCTCGTGGGCGGCGACTTCCAAGGAAAAAATCCAAATGTTCCCAATGCGGAACGGACAATCGTTGCCAAAGGCGCGAGTATCAAGGCCGACGCGCTGAAGAGCGGCGATGGTGGCAAGGTAATCGTGTGGTCCGATGAAGCGACGCGCTACCTGGCTGAGATTTCGGCGCGAGGCGCTGGTGCCGGCAAGGGTGGATTCGTCGAAGTGTCCGGCAAACAATCGTTAAGCTTCAACGGCAAGGTCGACGTGAGCGGACAGACCCCGGGAACCGTTTTGCTGGATCCGAAGACGATTACAATCGCGGCCTCGAATCCGGACATAAACGGCAACGGCACAGCGGGTGATGACATCGCGGCTCTTACTGATCTCGACAGTGCCGCAGGCGATTTTCCAGGACGGGATAGCATTATCACCGCAGGCGCGGTCAATTCGCTGCTGACCGGAAATGCCAATCTCGTGCTCGCAGCGACGGACAGCACCACGGTCAACGCGGCAATTGCTGGATCGGGTAATGCCAGTCTGAGATTGGAAAGCCCTACGGTGAATTTAAATGCTCCGATCACACTGGCGGGTTCGGGGGCGCTTTCCGGCACTCCAACTCTCGTCAATGTCGGCGCCGGCGGCAGGATTCAGAACGGCGTGGACGTAGTGGCGGCAGGGGGACTCGTCGATGTCGCCGCCGGGACTTACGCGGAGAACATTTCAGTCGCAAAAGGCCTGACACTACAAGGCGCCAGGCATGGAGTGGACGCGCGAACACGGAATACCTCATCCGGTGAATCGATCATTGAGGGACAGGTGACCTTGAGCGCTCCCAACACGACACTGGATGGCTTTACCGTGAAGGATTCCACTGGGGGCGCGGGAATCGTCGCCAACAACGCGGCGGGCGACCGAATCATCAACAATTATATTACTGCGAACGTTTTCGGCCTGTCGCTGGCGAGCGATGGCGCAAGCCAGATCCTGGTGCAGCATAATTTCTTCGACAGCAATACGCGCGCTGGCAGTGCGAGCGGCAACGGAATTTATACCGACTTCACTGTTTCGAAGGTTTTGGTCGATGCGAACCGTTTTCAGGGACAACCTGAAGGCTCGGTCACCTTCCTCGGCACGGCAACGAGCACGATTTCCGACATCGACATTCGCAACAATACCATTAGCGGCGACGGCCCGATCAGCATTGGGAACATTGCCAATGTGACGGTCACCAGGAATTCAATCAGCGGCAACAGCGGCCATGCGATATGGGTCGGGGGTGGAGCAACGACGGTTTCGATCACCGAGAATCTCGTGCAAAATAATGCGGGGGCAGGGCTGAAGTTCGCGCGGCCGGGCAGCTCCGGAATCGCGGCGGGCAGCAGTGGCTTCACTGTGACGGGCAATGCGTTTTCAGGAAACGCAGACGGCGCTATTGTCATCGATACGAGCGAAGGCTCCCGCTACACTGGCACGCTCAACGCATCTGGCAATTGGTGGGGCAACGCCAGCGGGCCTACCGTGCCAAGCATCCCCACCTTCACCGGCAGTGGCGATACAATCATTGCTACCGCTGGCCCGGATGATCGCGTTGACTTCAGTCCCTGGTTGAACAGCGCCAACAATAGCATTGGCGCGGGACTGGCTGGTTTCCTCGGAGATTTTTCGATCCTGAACGTTTCGCCGCTGAGTCCCAAGTTTAATTCCCAGGGGTACATCGATGAGGCGCTGGGCTTGTTGACCGGGTCAGGCCGAAGGCTGCAGCTATTCGCCGGCCTCTACAACGACCAGCCTATTATCAATATTCCCGCGGCCGTGGCTGTCGTGCTCAAGGGAGACGTTGCATTGGACGCTTCGACCTCGATCAACTTCGGTTCAACCGTTGATGCTGACGGCACTGCGCGCGAGCTCGTCCTGACTACGCCCGCAGCGACCTTCGGTGGTGCTATTGGGAACGCCGGCGCTGGCGCTGAGTTGGGGCGGCTGCGTGTCACTGGCACCAGCAGGATTAATGGAGGAATTGTCAAGACTCGCGCAAGCGGCCTTGCCACCGGCAGCCAGAATTATCTTGGTGCGGTCACTCTCGGCGCCGACACCACGTTGTCTGGAGTGGGCGTGACGCTGGCTGGAGTTTCGAGCGACAACGGAAGCCGTAACCTGGCGGTAAATGCTTCGGGTGTCACCACCTTCAATGGGCCGGTAAGCGGAGTGGGAGCTTTGACGACCGACGCACTGGGCAACACGGTTATCAATCAGACGGTGAATGCGGGTTCAGTGGCGTTCAGCGATCCTTCGTTGCTCAACGGAGGAACCATCACGACGAGTGGCAGCCAAACATATAATGCAGCCGTCACTTTGGGCGCGGATACGGTTCTGGACAACACCACCGTTTCGTTTGGTTCGACAGTCACCGGTGGAGGTCGCGACCTGACATTGAATTCAAGCGGCGCGATCACAATAAACGGGCCCTCAATTCTCAACGTTGGACGCTTCAGGACGAGTTCCGCCGGCAGCACGCGCATCAACGGTGGTTCATTGAATGCCAACACCTTGATCGATATCGCCGATCAATTGATCCTTGGAGCCAACACAATTCTGGCCGCGCCGACAGTAACTCTCGCTGGGATCACTGGCGGTGGCAATCATCTCGCCGTGAATGCTTCGGGCGTGACCACCTTTAACGGCGTCGTGGACGGAGTCAATGCCTTGAGCACGGATGCTTTCGGCAGCACGGTTGTTAACCGGCAGATCATCAATGGCGGCTCAGTCAGTTTGGATGACGCGGCGACACTTAACGGCGGCACAATCACGACCAGCGGCAGCCAGGCTTATAATAACATTGTCACTCTCGGAGCCGATACGGTCCTGAATAATACTACCGTGACATTTGCCTCGACGGTGGATGCCGCAGGTCACGATCTCACGCTTAATTCCAGCGGCGATGTTACGTTGAATGGACCGTCGTTCGGTAATCTTCGCCGGCTGATTACGAGCACTCCGGGCACCACGACCATCGACGGAGGTTTGTTAAACGCGAGCACGCTGATCGACATTCGCGACCAATTGTTCCTCGCGCTCGATACGACTTTGACGGCGCCGGCGGTCACTCTGGCTCGTGTGACCGGGCTCGATCATAATTTGAATATCAATGCCTCGGGTGTCACTACTCTCAACGACGTCATCGGCGGCGTAGGCAACCTTAGGACCGATCTGCCCGGCAGCACCACCATTAATGCCAGCACGATTACTACTTCCGGGAACCAGAATTATGATGACGCAGTCACCTTGGGCGCCGATGTAACGCTATCCGGAGCCGGCGTCACACTGGCAGCGGTAAGTGGCGGCTCCCATAACTTGACGGTAAACGCCTCAGGCGTAACGACGTTCAACGGGCAGGTGAGTGGCGTCGGCGCCCTCGTGACAGACCAGCCCGGCAGCACGGTGATCAACCAGACCGTGAGCGCCGGCTCAGTAGTTTTGAACGATCCGGCCACCCTGAATGGTGGAACTGTCACAACAAGCGGCGATCAGGATTACAGGAATTCAGTCACACTCGGGCTGAACACAATTCTGTCGGGCGCTAATGTCACGTTGGCGGGCATAGCGGGCGGCGATCACAATCTCCAAATTGACAGCGGGGGCATAACGACCTTTGGCGGCATCGTGGATGGGGTGAGGGACCTGACGACGGACCTGCCGGGGACTACAGCCATCAATGGCGGCCTTATCCGAACTTTCGGCGCCCAGATTTACAGGGACTCGGTCACGTTAGGAGCCGATGCAACATTATCGTCCGACGCGAATATCACGCTGGCTGCGGTCACTGGCGCCGGTCGCGACTTGACTCTCAATTCACCGGGGCTGACTACGTTGGGCGGTGGCATCGCGGGAGTAAGGAACCTGAGGACCGACGGCCCCGGCACAACCGCAATCAACGCCGGCACCGTAACGACGACCGGCAATCAGACATACGATGATTCCGTCACACTTGGCGGAGACACTACTCTCAATAATGTTGTCGTATCGTTCGGCTCGACGATCACCGGAAACGATAACGAGCTGAATCTTAATTCCAGCGGCGACGTCGTCCTGAACGGACCGGCCTTCATCAATGTCGGTTCGCTGACGACCGGCGCAGGCGGCACGACAACTCTCAATGGCGGTTCCTTGACGGCCAACCGCTCGCTCAATTTTGGCGACCAGTTGATCCTTGGCGCGAACACCATACTTAACGTGCTGAATGCGCCGGCAGCGGTCACCCTCGCAGCCGTTAACGGTGCTGCGCATGATTTGACCATAAATGCATCCGGCCTTACGACCTTAAACGGGCCGGTGAGCGGAGTCGGTGCTTTGACGACGGACGCTCCTGGTAACATGGTCGTCAACCAGACAGTGAGTGCGGGTTCGCTCACCTTTGGCGACTCCGCCTTGCTCAATGGCGGCGTCATCACGACCAGCGGCAAACAAACCTACAACAACGCCGTCGCACTTGGGGCCAATGCTACCCTGAATAACACGCTCGTCGAATTCAACTCTACCGTGAACGGCCAAGGCCATGACTTAACTCTGAATTCCAGCGGGGATGTGACGCTGAACGGACCTTCCTTTGCGAACATCGACCGACTCATCACTAGCGCCCCGGGCAGCACGCGAATTGACGGCTCCCTCAGCGCCATTTCCCTCATCAACATCGGCGACGAGCTTAACGTCGGAGTCGGCACAATTCTCAATTCGCTCAACGTCACCCTCGCGGGAGTTACCGGCGGCGGCAATAATCTGACGGTAAATGCGTCAGGGACAACAACTTTTGGCGGCCCGGTGAATGGAGTTGGCGCACTGACTACTGATGCGGCGGGCAGCACCGTTGTTAATTCGACCGTGAGCGCCGGTTCCGTAACCGTAAATGATCTTGCCGCGCTGAACGGCGGCACTGTCACAACGATTGCAGACCAGAATTACAATGCCGCTGTGACGTTGGGAGCCGGAACGACGCTCAATGGTGCGAACGTTACGCTGGCTTCGACTGTCACCGGCGGAAACAACGACCTTGCCGTGAATGCGTCAGGTGCGACAACCTTTGGCGGTTCGGTCAATGGCGTCCGAGACCTCACTACTGACAGCGCTGGAACAACCGCGATCAACAGCGGCGCCGTTGCGACGACGCGCCACCAAACTTACGGCGACGCGGTAACACTGGGCGCGGACAGCACGTTGTCGGGCGCAAATATCAGATTCGGATCAACGGTTGTCGGTGCCGGCCATGACCTGGCGGTCAACGGTTCAGGTGTAACCACGTTCGACGGCGCGATCAGCGGTGTGGATGCCCTCAGTAGTGCCGGTGGCGGGAGTACAATTATCAATCAAACCATCAGCGCCGGGTCACTGACGTTGAATGACGTTGCCGCGCTAAATGGCGTAACGATCACCACTTTCGGTAACCAGGCTTACAACGGCGCAGTTACCCTGGGAGCCGCGGCGACGCTAAACGGCGTGGACGTCGATCTTGCTTCGACTGTCACCGGCGGCAACAACAACTTGACGATTAATGCGTCGGGCACCACCACTTTTGGCGGAGCAGTCAGTGGAGTAGGGGACTTAACCACCGATGCGGGCGGCAGCACTGCGATCCGTGGTGGCACGATCACGACTATAGGCAGCCAGACATACAACGACGCGGTGAACCTGCAGGCCGGGACCACACTCTCCGCACTCTCCGGCAACGATGTAACTGTAGGCTCAACGCTGAGTGGAGGTGGTAACAACCTTTCGGTCAACAGCGCTGGAATAACCACCTTCAATGGCGATGTCGATACGGTTGGCGCGCTGACCACCGACAGGCCTGGAAGGACTGTGGTGAATGAGGCTATCGACGCGGCGTCCGTAACGCTGAACGACGCCACTACCTTGAACGGCGCATCGGTAACAACCAGTGGAGATCAAACTTACGGAGGTCGCCTCATATTGGGTTCATCGCCCGTTCTTAGCGGACGCGACATCACATTTGCCGGCGGCGTTTCGGGAGCAGGCCATGCGCTCACGTTGGCTGCCCGCGGCGACATTACCCAACCGAGCAAAGGTCGGGGATTGCAGGTGGACGATTTGTTCTTCACGTCGCTTGGCAAAGTAGAACTGGTGAGCAGGGACAACAGTATCCTGCGCGCTGAAGCCGATTGTCCGACATGGAGCGCTACGGACGGCTTTGCGATTTCCGACTCGCTGAGCGCAAGGTTTTATTCAGGTAGTGGACCCGGCAGTTGCACGAGCATTGGCTTCGACGAAGCCTTTGAAAAAGTGATCGCGGCGCTGATTCCTCAGATCCAAATCCAATCCAGCCAGGTTTTGCAGGCACAAATGTCCGCCCAGACTAAATCGCTCGCGCAGGGCATCCTCACACGGAGCTCTGAACTGTTCGTTGCTCCGGCGAAGGCAGTCCTGACGCGCAGCGGCGAAGTGCAGCCAGAGGACAAGAAACCGGGCAACTAGAGCAATCGGGAAAAAGGGGGAAATGAAACAGACGATGCTAATCTGCGTGGGAGTCACAGCGTGCGCCTGTGGATCAGCGCAGGATTTCGATAAAATTGCGCCAAAAACTCCGCCATCTAAAACGCCGGCCACCGCCGCGCCGGCCGCGGCGCCAGCCGAACCCGCTGCTTCCGAGGACATCGTCGTTGGTCCGGTGAAGGCGATTATCGTCGTCCCTTCGGAAGCCGACGTGAAAAAAGAAGGCATCCCCGATGCGCGCGGCATTCAAGTCAAGGGGCCAGACTTTTTGCGCGTCCCCGAATTCGAGCGGCTTCTCACACCTTACCTGGGTCAGAACCTGTCCGAGAAAGGCATAAGAAAACTTCAACGGGAGGTGATTCTCTTTTGCAGAAAGAAGGACCACCCCGTCATTGACGTCTATTATCCTGAGCAGGACAGCACGGCAGGGGTTATTCAGATGGCCGTGCTCCAAGGTAAGGTTGGAAACATCAACGTCATCGCTCCTGACGGGCAACGTCATTTTTCCGACAGCGTCTACACCAGCGCCGTGCGCCTCCAGAAGGAGGGCTACATTCGCGAAAGCAAGCTTCTCGAGGATATTAACTGGCTGAATCGCAACTCCTACTTCCGCGAGGTCGAAGTTGCATTCCGTCAGGGCGAAATCGGGCACGTCGATCTGGACCTGCGCGTCGTCCGAGAGCGCATTCCCGTCAGGCCTTACGTCGGGTATGAGAATACCGGCAACACACTTTTGGGCGAAGACCGGCTGCTTGTCGGCGTAAACCTGGGAGACGTGCTGGGTCTGGACCATCAACTGGATTATCAATTTACCGCCGACGTGAACATTCAGCGCTTCAAGGCGCACTCCTTGAGCTACGTCGTTCCGCTACCCTGGCGCCATACGCTTACTCTGTTTGGTTCTTACGTTAAGATCCGCCCCGAGCTCACCGAGTTCCCCGATATTACGCAGGACGGGACGAGCTACCAGGCAAGCCTTCGCTATGCGGTGCCGTTGCCGCGGGTAGAACAGGTCAGCCATGAAGTCTCCGCGGGCTTCGATTACAAGCGCACAGACAACAACCTTGAATTCGGTGGCACGGCGATCTTCGACACCCCGACAGAAATTGGGCAGGTGTTTTTGGGTTACCGCGCCTGGCGACCCGATTCCTTCGGCTCTACCGGGCTCGGTGTGCAAGGTTACTATGGGCCCGGCGGATTATTTGATCACGACAACGACGAAGACTATAACGCCACGCGCCCGGGCGCCGATGCGAACTACTTGTACTTCCGGGTAATTGCCGAGCGCGCCACTAAGCTGCCCTTTGGCTCGGATTGGCGCCAGGAACCCGTTGACAGCGTCTTTAGCTGGCGGGCGGCGGTGACTTATCAGTGGGCCGATTCACGGCTCCTGCCAAGCGAACAATTGGGAGTCGGCGGCTATGCCACGGTGCGCGGCTACGACGAACGCCTGGTTAACGGCGATGACGGGTGGATTATCAACAATGAGCTGCGAACTCCTGCCTTCAGGATCGGAAACCTGCTGGGCACACCGCGTTCTTACGACACGATCCAGTTCCTGGCCTTCTCTGATTATGGCGCCGCTCGCACGCCTGAAGCTGATTTCGATTTGGTCTCAGTAGGCGCGGGCCTGCGGTTTACCGTCAGCACGCATTTCCAATTCCGGTTCGATTACGGATTTCGGCTCACCGAAAAAGACCGGAGCATTGAATCAGAATCCGGCGGAAAAAGTTCGCGCGCGCACCTCGCCGCGCTCCTCAGCTTTTGACGCGGTTGCTCCCGGAGAGGCGAGCTCCGGTAGGGACGCGACGCCGTTCGCGTCCGTCTTCGGAGGGGGCGAGTTCGGTCGGAGAGGCGAGCTCCGTCGAGCCCATTGAAACAGGTCGTTTGGTTGCCAAATACGGGGAAGTGAGTCGATTGCAGATTGACTTTGAGCCATTCTTTCAGTGAACTGATGGTATTGAGCACTTTGTCGCATCTGAGCGAGGAAGCTTTGTGGGCCAGTCATCTCGCCGCCCGCCTGCGGCTGCTCCAGGCCAATTTCGCCGATGATCCGCCACCAACCCGCCAGGGTTATCTTCACGAGGAAATCGATCGTGCGATCAAGGATGTCACGCCGACCAAACGTCGCTCGCACCTCGAAGCTCTGAAGCAGAAATTCCCGTCGTGGGAGGCATCCGAAGGGGCGAACTCTGTCGAGCCCACTCCAGCCGCGCCTTCGATCGACACTCCCGAGGAAGCGCTCCGCAAGCTCCTGGAACTTTCCGGGGATATCACGCCCGAGGCGAAGGCCGCTTTTACCCGCAAGCTTCAGGCCGCCGGTTTTGGTGTGAGCCAGGCCGCGGGTGGTTTGTCGGAAATCTCGCCCGAAACCCAGAAAAAGCTTGGACTGACTCCCGGCCAACAACTCCACCCGGATCGCGCCATCAAGCTCCTGGTCGGTCTTGCCGAAATGGTGCTCGCTCTGGATCAACTCGTTTGGACGTTGTGGAAGCAGCGTAATCCCAAGGCGAGTTTTCGCAAAGATCGGGACCTCGCCAAGCTCATCGGGCCGTATCTGAGTGGTGATACTGAGATTTCGACGCCTGTTATCGCCGATCCGCTGGATAAAACGCGGGCGCTCATCGCAGCGCTGCTCGGTGCTGTTGGCCGTGGTGCGGCCAATTTCGCCGCAAAGCACGTCGCGCGAATCGGCCCTGAAGCAATCGAAGACCTTGCGAAGTTGGAGCGCAGCTTCATGCAAAGCCTGGAAGTCACTTCGTGGAAAAAATATCGCGAGCTCTTCAACGAGTATTGCAACGAAACAGCTTTGGAAGCTGAGATCGAGCAGGCCATCCTCAAAGTGGCGGAAACGTTGGTCCAAAACCGCGGGCGCGGCGCTTAGCGCGTTGTTGTCATGGCAATTCAGATTCACTGGCAGGAAGGGTTGTTCTTGCAGCCGCACCACTTGCAGCGGATGCAGAAGGGTTTCAGCGACCAGGTCGCCCAGGAACGACGTCTCGGTTGGGCGTATCCTTACGGCCTTATTGAGGCGCGCCTCTCGCGCGATGAATTGGAGAATTTTCGTGTTCGCTTCGACAAATTACGGCTGATCATGCCGAGCGGCCTTGAATTGAATTATCCCGAGAATACCGAACTCCCCTCGCTGGATGTCAAACAGGCATTCGCGCGCGGCGCGGGAACGTTTGGGATCTTTATCGGGGTGCCGCTTTGGCAAAACGCTCGCGCCAACACTCTCAATGGGTCGGGAGGCGACAGTCGCGTGAAGTTGATTTATCGCATCGCCGAAATGGAATGCGCTGACGAAAATACCGGCGAAAATCCCAAGCCCATTCAGGTGCGTAAAATCAATGCCCGCCTCATGTTCGACAACGAAGATGCGTCGGACATGGAACTTTTGCCGCTCTTGAGGATCGTTCGCGCTACCGGCGAAGAGGTCGGCCTGCCCAAGGAAGATCCGGAGTTTGTGCCCCCGTGTTTTGTGCTGACGGGCTCACCCGTCCTGCGCGAGTTAGTGCGCGATCTCGTCAGCCAGGTCGAAGCCAGTCGCAAAGAGTTGGTCGTCCAGATCACTCGCGGCGGTTTCAGTTTGGAGAACATGCGCGGCTTGCAGATCGAGCAGATGTTGCGCTTGCGCACGTTAAACCGTTTCAGCGGCCGGTTGCCGGCGCTTGTTTTGGCCACCGGCGTGACCCCCTTCGTGATGTATCTGGAGTTGCGCGAGTTGCTGGGAGAACTGGCCGCGCTTCATCCTGACCGCGACGAATTCGAAGCCGCAGCTTACAATCACGACAACCCCTACCTCGCGTTCCGCGATCTCTCGAACAAGATTCGTTCGTTGTTGCGCGGCGCTGTCGCCCCGAGCTTCACAAAGGTTCAGTTCAAGGAAGCCAATGGCGTGCTGACGGCGCAATTAACCGAAGATCAAATCGCCCAGCCAAATGCGTACTTCCTCGGGGTCAAAACGAAAGCCGAGCCGATGGCGCTCGGACGCTTCATTGAGACTCCAGACCGCGCGGATACACCGGACAAATTCAAACTCATGCCCACCTCTCTGATCACACGGGCGGTGCGCGGGATCGTGCTCAAAGAGGAGCGGCATCCACCGCTCGAACTGCCTGCCTCCGCAGATTTGCATTACTTCCGGCTCGACCGCGCCGCCAGCGCCCGCATGTGGGAGCAAGTAAAGGCGGAAAAGTCCGCGTCGATTCGATGGACTGGCAATGAAGTCGATTTCTCCGATGCGACCTTCACGTTATACATGACAACCCCCGCAACTCTGACGAAGTCATGACTCTGCTCGAACTAGCCGAACCGCTCTTCCAGTACATTTGTCGACTGAACCGCCTTGGCCGCCGTTCCGGCTCAGCGGCGCCCAAAGGAGACACGAGCTTCTTCGCCAAACCCGGCGCGCCGCCTGCCGCTACGGCCGTGCGTGGGGCTTCTCTGGATTATCCGGTCGTGCGCGCGGAAGTTAAGGCGCTGCTCGAGGACTTTTTGACCAAAACCGGCAACGACATTCGTCTCTCCAACCAGGTAAGGAAGATGGAACTGCCGATGATTTTCTTTATCGATTCCATGATCGCCGAGAGCAGTCTCCCGTTTGCCCGTCAGTGGAATGACAATCGGTTGGCATTCGAACGTAGCGAACTGGCCGGCGATGAAAAGTTTTTCGATCTGCTCGAAGAGACTCTCAAGGACAACAGCGAGGACGCGTCCGAGCGGCTTGCGCTCTTCTATATGTGCATCGGCCTGGGCTTCACGGGCATTTACTTCCGCGACCCGCAGTATTTACGCCGTACGATGCAGACGATCGCGCCGCGCATTCGTCACCTGGTCGAAGGTGATGCGGCGGCAAAGATTTGTCCGGAAAACTACGAGGGAATCGACACGCGCAACCTTGTGCAGCCGCCCAGCAGTCGCATGATTTTCGTGGGGATGATCTTTCTGTGTTTCACCCTGGCCACTCTGGTTACCTACATCCTCTTGTACGTAGACGGCTCAAGGAAACTTCGGAGCTCGCTTGCAGATATAGAGCAAAGGGACACAGCGCCGAAAAAATGATTTCGTTCAGCTATGGAAAAGTTCTCTAACCTTTCAACTCCGGTAAAGGGCGGCGTTGTCGTCGGGGGCGTCGGCGGCCTGCTTGGGGCGGGCCTGCTTATGGGAACCGGCCAGTGGGTTTTCCTGGCAATTCTTGTGATTTTCCTCGCGTTGGCCGTCGGAGCGTATTTCCTCTGGCGCGCCTGGAATCGCAAGAAACAAGCCGCGCGGATGAGCGGCGAATTGCAGCAGCATAGCTCGGCCTCTCCGCGCGCGATCTCTGATCCCGGCGCTCGCGCTCGCCTGGATGATCTGCGCAAAAAATTCGAACAGGGCGTCCAGGAATATCGCTCGCGTGGCAAGGACCTTTATACCTTGCCCTGGTACGTGATCGTTGGCGAACCCGGCTCTGGCAAGACCGAAGCGATTCGTCACAGCAATGTCGGTTTCCCGCCCGGGATGCAGGACGAATTTCAGGGCGTCGGCGGCACCATTAACATGAATTGGTGGTTCACCAATCACTCCGTGCTGCTCGATACCGCCGGCCGCCTCATGTTCGAGGAGGTCAAACCCGGCGAGCAAAGTGAGTGGAGGGAGTTTCTGAATCTCCTGAAGAAAAACCGTCCCAATTGCCCCATCAACGGTCTCTTTCTTGTTATTCCCTCCGACAGTCTGATCAAGGATTCTGCTGACGATATCGCCCGCAAAGCCGGCAAGATCGCGCAACAACTCGATGTCATCCAGCGCGTGCTCGACGTGCGCTTTCCCGTTTATGTTGTCGTTACCAAGTGCGACAAGGTCAATGGCTTCCGCGAGTTTTTCGACGGGCTGACCGATCCACAGCTCCAGCACCAGATGATGGGCTGGTCCAATCCCGACCAACTCGACACCCCTTTTCGGCCTGACCTCGTCGATCAGCATCTTGAGAAAGTTGTTTCGCGACTACGCCGCCGGCGCATGGGTGCCCTGCGCGACCCGATGCCTGAAAACCAGTCTGGCCGCCGTGCCGACGAAGTCGACTCACTTTTCGCCCTTCCACATAGCCTGAGGCTGCTCGCCCCACGACTACGACGTTACCTGGAGACGATCTTTGTCGCGGGCGAGTGGTCCGCCAAGCCCTTGTTTCTGCGGGGCATCTACTTTACTTCGTCCATGCGCGAAGGCGCCGCGTTGGACGAAGAATTGGCTAAGGCAATCGGGGTTGGTGTCGAAGAACTCGGTGAGGAAAAAGTTTGGGAACGCGAGCGCGCCTATTTCCTGCGCGATCTCTTCCTGGAAAAGGTGTTCCGCGAAAAAGGCCTCGTTACCCGCGCGACCAATACGAGCCGCATGCTGCGTGGTCGCCAGCTTGTTCTCTATGGCGCGGGCTCGGCCGCCCTTGTCCTCTTCGTGCTCTTGGCCTGGTTCGCGATGGGGGACATCAAGCGAAGCGTCGCCCAGCAGAGTGGAATATGGGTAACGGTCAGCAAGGCCGGCTGGACGGGTCCGCAAAGCAAGATCTGGAAACAATCAATTGTGCCTTTCGAAAACGGAAGTTATGCCACCCGGGTTGTGACGAATGGCTTCGGTGAACGGGGGCAGCTCAGCATTGGCGAATATCACGCCAGAATTCAAGAGCAGGCTACGAAACCTCAAAGGCGGGCCTTCGTCACCATTCTCTTTCCCCGCATGTATCACAGTTTCGAAGCGCGAAGCCGCCGCGCTCAGCGCATCGTTTTCGAGAATGGCGTCGTCAAACCGCTCGTCGACGCTTCGCGCCAGCAGATCGAAGTCTCAAAGGACCCTGAAGCCCAAAAGCGGTTGCCGGACGCGCTCGCCGCCCTCATCGAACTTGAAGAGGACATTCTTGCTCGCCAGCGGGAATCCGGTCGTGCCCTCACAGAGGCTAACGCGGAACGGTTCTTAAGCCGACTGATGAGCTTTGTTGCAAAGGAAGACGTTAAGGCGGATGCGAAGCTCGTCGCTACCATGGCAAAAACTTACTCTTCTGATGAAGACCAGAATTGGCCATCACCCTGGCTCAGCGGTCAGACGCCCGGCACCCAAAACCTTCCCGGCAACCGCGGCATTTCTCAGGGTCTAACCCGATTGCAGGAAATCGCGGAATCGACCTTTTCAAAATCGACGCAGGATTGGAGTCACGTCACTGCTTTGCGGGCGGGCCTTGAGCAATTCCAGGCTGTCGAATCTGATCTGCTTTCGATCGCATCCGGCGCGAGACCAGACGCAGGACCGCAGTTCGTCGCCAGCTTGCAGAAGTTGGCTTCCGTTTACACGAACGTTGAGCAACAGCTCCAGTCCGAATCGATCGTGAGACTCTCCAGGTCCGGTTTCTTGCTAAGCAACGCCTTCAACTCCGTTCAACTCGAGGCTTCCAACAGTTCTGCCGGCGCGCTGGCCAAAGTGATGCAGGCTTACGAGAACGCGCTCAAGCAGCAAGGCAAACAAACGAATCGTTTTACCGCCGAGCTCGGCGTGAAACTGGTCGACCTGCGGAAACATCTGCGCTCCCGGGGCGAGGAACTTTTCCGGGCGGATCGCCCCGAGTCGATTTCCAGGTTGGATACCGCTCTGGTTGCCGGTAATTCGTTCCGCAGCCGATGGGAGAGCTACGGTCGCGCGCTCGACGCGGCTACGTCCGAGCATTTCAAGAGAGATTTGATTGGCCTCAAAGGCCAGCCCCTCAACGAGCGGCTCACGAACAGCGTCGCTGGACGCCAGGTCGCTGAGAGATACCAGGGACCGTTCGAAAAGGAATTCAAGCAAACGATGCGTTTTGCCTGGGACCTTGCCGATTCGATGCAGCGCCAGAAGTTCCTCACTGCTTACGTTGATTCGGCCGTCACGAGACTGAAGCCTCGACTCCGCTTCCCAATCTGCGATTCCGCGGATGGCACCACTTTGGACCTGAAATCCGCGGAGCAACTTTTACGCGATCTCGAACTGATCACCAAAGATTTGAAATCCGAATCATTACTCGCGATTCAAGCGAAGGAAAATCCCAGTTGGCAGACCTTTACGAGTCGCGTGTTCGCGTACTTTGGCATCGCCGGCGTTTTGCTGAACGACAGCTACAAACCGCGCAATTGCCTGATCAATCTTGCGCAACCTTTGGAAAACAAGCCACGCGACCGGTGGCGCGACCAATGGCGAAGGCTCTCCTTGCTCGCTGATGGTGAGGAGGTCCGTCGTATCAACACTCCTTATCCGAATCCCGAAGAGCCGGCTGCGGTGCGAATGGACCAAAGGGTCTCCTTTGTTCTGGCGACTCAGCAGGGAGAGCTCAAAAAAGATCTGCCTCTTTCCAGGTCCTGGGGCGCGCTGGCGCTGTTGTTCGACCGCACTGGAAGTCCGCCCAGGCGCATTAACAAGAAGCAGTGGGAGGTGGAGTTGAAGCGCGAGGGCGTCGATGGCGCAATCCCGTTGATCATCGATTTTCCGGACGAACTTCCTGATCTCATCGATTGGCCAAAACCGTTTTAACTGAAACGAACAGGGATGAGCGAGTTCTATCGTAAATTTCTTTCCGAAGACGTTCGCAAGATGGGCGCTCCGAGCGGACGCCAAATATTTCTCGCTGCGTTCGGCAAACATCCCGGATGGGACGATCACGTCGAAGACCTCGGCCTGGAAAGCGAAAGTCTGGTTGTCGCAAAGACGCTTCTCTACGTGCAGGGGATCGGTGGCCAGATTGATTCCGGCGCCTGGGAGAAGCTCGAAGCCGCGCAACAACTCCCCGCTTTCAAACATGCCTTTTTGTGGCAGCGCGGTGGGCAGTTGATCATCGGCCGCATGTGGTCCTCCAGCGATGGAAAAGGGCGGAAGCGTTATCCCATGATCGTCTGTGCGCACTGCGTCGGCATGCCCATCGAGGCGGCGCTCGATCAGGTGCTGCCGCGCCTCGAGCAAATTGAGCAGAGATGCCTCTCCACCAACTTCGCATCCGACGTGCGAGCGGCGCTGGACCGCCATCGCTCCGAACTCCGCGCCGCCATTGCGAGCTTCGACACCGCGACTGTGCCTGCGTTGACTTCTGCTGTCCTGGGTGAATTTGTGAATCATTCCGCCCTTGGTCCAGACAAAGAGGGGTGGTTCCGTATCCTCTATCAGATGCAGAGCCAGATGGCGTCCTTTGCCATCGGCCGCTTTTCCATCAAAGGCGATCTCACGGGGTTGCGTCCGCAACAAGTTCGCCTGCCCGCATGCGCTCATTCCGCGGGCCAGGCACTTTTGCTCTGGAGCAAGTTCTTTCAGTCCCAACTCGACCCGGCCGTTCCACTCCTTTACGCCTTTCCGTTCGACGAAGGTTGGATCGACGTTACGGCGGGCGAGCCGACGCCGCAGGAAATCTTCTCGTTGCGCGCTTCTCCGAAGTCGATGCCGCTGGTGAGCGAAGTGCCGTACAATCTCGAACCTGCCTTTCGAGAGAAGGCGCGGGCGCAGGTTGCAGCCTTCGCCGGAGAAACCGCGATGAAAGCACGGCCAACCGCAGCCACTCCCGGAGGGGCAGGTTCCGTCGAGCCCACAACGCGGTCTGCTGGTTCAAGACCAAAACTTCTCCGCTGGCTTGGCGGCGGCGCAGCCTTGTTGGCGATCGCGATCGCTGCGTTTGCGGTGATTTCAAACAGACAAAAAGATTCGACGAAGCGAGTTGCGGCTTTGCCTTCCACACCGAGCGCACCTGCGGATGAGGCCCGACTCGCGGCAGAACGCAAAAAAGCTGCCGAGGAGCAGTCCCGCGTTCGACAGCAGGAGCTTGCTGCGAAAGCCGAGGCCGAGCGACGCGCAAAGGCAGAAGTGCAGGCAAAGGCGGACTCAGAGGCCCGCGCCAAAGCTGATGCGATAGCGAAGGCAAAAGCGGACGACGACGCGCGCCAGCTTGCCATCGCCGCCGAGGCAAAAAAGCGCCGTGAGGCCGACGAGCAGGCGAAAGCGCGAGCCGAAGCCGAATCCCGGGCCAAAACGGAAGCGGACGCTCGCGCCAAAGCGGAGGCCGAGGCGAGAACCAAAGCCGACGCGGAAGCGCGAGCCAGAGTTGAGCAAAAAACCGTCGCTCCCGCGCCTGCAGCCAGTGCCGCTGTTCCGGAGGGGCGGGCTCCGTTGAGCCCGTCGAATCACATGACGAACCGTCTCGGTCTCGAACTGATAAAACTGTCCGACGATTTGTGGGTTGGCAAATACGAGGTGACGCAGGGCGAATATGTCAAACTGGCGGAGAAAAATCCGAGTGAGAACAAGGGCAATCCGAGGCTTCCCGTGGATTCCGTCACGTGGGAGGAAGCGAAGCATTTTTGCAAAAAACTCACGGAGTCCGAACAGGCGGCCGGCGCCATCCCTACCGGTTTCATTTATACCCTTCCGACCCAGGCACAGTGGGAAACATTTGTGGCTGATTCCCGGTTTGACCAGGCCGTCACGAGCCAGCAATCGGCGCACACTTCACCGGAACCGGTTGGTAGTCAACCCGCGAACAAGCACGGGCTTTACGATGTGCTTGGGAACGTTTGGGAATGGTGCCTCGACGGCCCAAGCAGCCAGGAACGGGCTTTGCGTGGCGGCGCTTTCAACAATTTAAAAACCTTCCGCTTCAAGCCTCTCACTGTCGCCACGGTTCATAAAATGCCGCCCGACGGCAAATCTCCCGACGTCGGCTTTCGCTGTGTGATGGCCAAAAACCCGTAAGGGCGGGTTGCCTTTCCTGGCTGATCACAGATTCCGAAAATAAATTAGCGGGCTCCGGGACACACATTTACACCGGAGCCCGCTAGCCTTCCGGCAAATCCCGACTTCGGGCGCCATCGAAGGACAGTCGGTCAGGCGCAGTGCGTATTCGCCATACGCCAAAACCTTTGGGATGTTCTTTTTATAGCACCTCCCGAGCTTGTAACGCAAGCGAAATAGCAATCTTTCCAAAACTATGCTGGAAATTTTTGAAAGAATTTCTTGCCTTCATCCGTATCTACCCTCGCAGAAGGAATTGGCGTTAGAAGGCTTTGATGACGTCAATCGACGAAGAGAATTGGGGATCAGTCACGGTCGAGCACCCCCGTGGCTGACAATTGGGGTAAACGGCGGGGAAGTAAGCGCATTCTTCCCCGCCAAACCCAACATAACAAAACCTCCTCTGCCTTTTTTAACGCAGGGCAGCAGAAATTCTTTCAGAAATTTTTTGGGCGAAACGCGGCCAGGGCAAACGCAAAGGGTTCATCGTCGTCGAGGACATATGTCTTTTGCCCGAAAGAGAAGAAGCATTTTTGCGAGGCAGGTTTGGCTTTGGTTCGAGCCTCCGGTACAAGGCGATAATGGCCGTATTCGTCCGCCTCCAGCAGGCCTTCGACGAACAGGCGGTACAGGATGGGGCGCGCCCAGTCACGGTTCTCGTGGAACCGCTGCCTTCCGCCGACGCGCTTGGCGATCTCGACTGGCGACACGAAGACCTTTTCGAATTTCTTCAGAAACTCCAGGATCTCGTATTCGTCGTAGCTCATTTTTATTGTCCCGGATTAGCTCAATTATTGTATCGGAACAGGACAACAAAAGTTTAGCCGGAGTTCGGCTTTGACGTAAGTGATTGGTACTGAGAAGCTTACGATGAACCGACGTGAACGGGTTTGCCTTTGCGAATGGATTCGTAGATCGCGCTGGTAACGCGGATATCCCGCAAGCCTTCCTCGCCCGGAACTTTGGTGGGTTTGTTTTTGATGATGCAGTTCGCGAAATCGTCCATTTCCGCAGCAAAATGATCGACCTGGGGCAGGTCCATGTCGCCTTTGCTGGTTTTACCCTGTAAGCCGCCATAGCTGTAAGCCGGGTCGAGTTGAAACCAGCCATTTTCGGCTCCGGCAAAGAGCCGATTCATCCCGCCGACCAGGTAGGTTGTCCCGCAATTCGCGATCACTCCGCTGGGAAATCGCATCGACCAGGCAATGGACTCGTCGACTTCTTTGAATTTCGCTCTGTCGGTTTTGGTTTCAGTTGCGAATACCTCCACTGGCTCTTCACCGGAAACGTAGCGCGCGCCCTGGAGCGCATAAATGCCGACGTCCATCAGCGCGCCGCCGCCAGCCAGATCGTGCTTGAGACGCCATTGCGTCGGGTCGCCGATCCGAAATCCGAAGCTTGCTTCGATCACCTTGACGGCGCCATGCACTTTTTCGCGAGCCAGGCGCATCATCTCCAGGTGGTGGGGCGTGAATTGGCATCGGTAGCCGATCGCAAGCTGGCGTTTCGCCTTTTTGCACGCCTCGATCATCTCCTCGCACTTGCGGGCCGAAACTTCCATCGGCTTTTCGCAGAGCACATGCTTGCCCGCGCGCGCGGCGCGAATCGTGTACTCGCCGTGCATCGCGTTTGGCAGAACGACGTAGACCACGTCGATGTCCGGGTTGTCTGCGATCCGGTCGAAGTTTTCGTAATTATAAATGTTCTTTCGCGGGATGTTGTATTTGTCGGCCCAGATTTGCTCTTTAGCCGGTGTGCCCGTCACAATGCCCGCAAGGCGGCAGTGTTTGGTTTTCTGCAATGCGGGCGCGATCTGGTTCGTGCTCAATGAACCGAGGCCGACGAGCGCAAAGCCCAGCCGATTGCTCTCTTCCGCTGCGCGGGCTGGGGAAACGAGTGACGCCGCCATCGGCGCTGCTATAGCAGCCGCGCTCAACCGAAGCGAGTGCGTAATAAAATCACGACGGGATTGACCGTTCATACGCTTACCTCGTTGGCGAATAATCGGTCGGCGTCATGAACACCGAGACGACGCCATTGGTCGGCAGCGTCAGTGAACCGCCGGCCTTTTCTTCGGAAGCCTTGCGGGCGGCGACCCAATCCGCGTCCTTTCGAAACGCGTCGAACGAAGCTGCGGCGGCTTCGCGACTTTTGTGAGCGAGGATGTAAACCAGCGTGTTGTCTTTGCCGTGCTTCTCGTCCATGGGTGTGAAGTATCCGAAGTTGGTCATGCCATGTTTGGAAAACAGTTTGAGCGTATGATCGCGAAAGCGGGCGTGCAACGCGTTCAATCGCTCCGGAGGCGTTTTGTAAGTGCGCAGTTCAAAAATCCTCGGCGGATCGGCTTTCGACGTTTTGATGTCCGGTGAATAGTCCGTGGCTTCGAGGTAGGGGTTCTGCACGTTGGTCACGAGCCGGCCTTTGGCTTCGGAAGCTTTGGAGGCTGCCTGCCATTCAGGGTCACTTTGAAAGGCGCTCCAGGATTTTTCCCGCGCGTCGCGGCTGGGATAGGCGAGCAGGAAGATCAGCTTGTTTTCCGGCTTGCCGTCCTTGTCCATCGGAACCCAGTAGCCAATGTTCTCGATTCCGTGTTTTTCAAAGAGCTGCAGCGTATGGTTTCGAAAGCGGTTGTGGAGATCATCCAACTTGCCGGGGGCGGCACTGTAGGTGCGCAGTTCGAAGCAGCGCGTGTCTTTGGCTGAAGTCATAAAACAGGCGAATAACGACAGGATTGCAACAAGAAGCCTTTTCATATCATTGAATTGCGGCCATGCGACCGCTAATCCCGCGGCCTGTCAAATAAAAACCCGGCAGACCGGAATCCGTGACGAAAGGCCGGTAGTTCGCAGCTAATGTCAGTGCGTCAGCGCGTAAAAGATGATGTTGATGCCGAGCGGATACGCGCGCTTCTCGGAAAACTCGCGGAAGAAAAACTGATATTCTTGTTCACGCTCCCAGCCGTCCCCGTTGTCGGTATTGTGGCAGGCGATCACCATCATGTGCCCTTTTTGGTCGAAGAGAGCCCGAATGTGCACCTCACGGCATTCTTCGCCGTCGTGATATTCCCAGGTAACGCCGCCGTTGTATTGGCTGTTTTCGCCAGTCCAAAAGTTTGGGACCTGGAGGTCATTTTTAGAGCCTTTCAAGGGGAACACGCAGTGAAAGATCGGATGATCCATCGGCAATTCGACGAATTCACGTTCCGGCATGACACGCTTCATTTCGCGTTCGAAATTCTGCCAGGCCACTGGCCCCCAAAAGTCATCGGCCATTAAAAATCCACCGCTAAGCAAATACTTTCGAAGAGCAGGTACTTCTGCTTCTTCCAGTCGCAGTCCGCCGGGTTCGACCATGTAAATCCAGGGATATTGGAACAAATCAGGATCACTGAGCTTCAACACGCGGCAGTCGGGATCAACTTTGAGCGACGTAAGCTGTTGGAGCCTGTAAGAAAGATCGAGGTCGCTATCGGGGAAATCGACGAAGCAGTAGCCGATTCTTCGGGGCGCATAAGGATCTCGACGATATTGAACACGAGCAAACGTGAAGACGTCTTTCTCGAATGCAGGCGCATTCGTCCACCGAGGGAACTCGGTGCTGTGCGTGGGGACCTCGCGCGCGGTGCGAATCGGGGCATCTTCGGGAATTCCGCCTTCGCCACCACCATAACGCATGGCGTAGCGCTGTGCCAGCAACAGACCTGCGCACGGCAGCAGGATCAGGGGCAACAGCCAGACACGTTTCACGTTCGTACAAGTCTGCCACGTGTGCCGCATAAGGACAAGCGCACCATAGCTAAGCGAATTCCGTTCCATTTCCTCGCTTCAGCGAAATCCATTGCCAATCCGAAACAGGGTTTCGCATGATATTCGGGTGAGTTTTGCCAAAAAGATCATTGCCTGGAATGACCTGCCGAAATGGCGCGAGCAAATGCGCAGCAGTAGTCGCAAGCTCGTGGTGACAAACGGCTGTTTTGATCTCCTGCACGCCGGGCATGTGACGTATCTGGAAAGCGCCCGAAATCTGGGTGACGTCCTTTTGATTGGTCTCAATGGTGATGATGCGGTGCGGAGACTTAAGGGGGAAGGGCGTCCCATCAATGACGAGCAGGACAGGGCGACCGTCCTGGCAGCGCTCGAAAGCGTCAACGGCGTTTGCATCTTCGTGGAACCCACGGCGACGCGTTTTCTCGCCCACGCTCAGCCGGATATTTACGTCAAGGGCGGAGATTACACGATCGATACGCTCAACCAGGACGAACGGAAAACTGTGGAGAAGGCGGGCGGGAGAATCGTAATCATCCCATTCGTGCCAGGAAAATCCACGACCGCGACGCTCGCGAAAATTGCGCGGCTGTAGTGCCATCTCGCTTCGGCCGTGATATAAGTTAAAGGTGAGCAATCGCGCGAAGCATTACCCGGCACCGAATAGTGATGTAATCGGTATCGTTGGCGCACGCGAACACAACCTGAAAAACCTTTCCGTCTCCATCCCGCGGGACAAGTTCGTGGTCATCACCGGTGTGAGTGGCTCCGGTAAGAGTACGCTCGCCTTCGACCTGTTGTTTGCGGAGGGACAGCGGCGGTTTCTCGATTCAATGAGCGCCTACGCACGGCAATTCGTCGAGCAACTCTCCCGGCCCGATGTGGACCTGATCACCGGCTTGCCGCCGACGGTCAGCATCGAACAGCGGACAAGCCGTGGTGGCGGCAAAAGCACTGTCGCGACGGTGACCGAGATCTATCATTTTCTGCGTCTGTTGTATGCGCGGCTCGGGGTCCAGCACTGCCCCGACTGCCAGTTGCCCGTTCAGGCGCAAACTCGCGACGAAGCTGGCCGGCAATTGCAGAGGGAATTGAAGAGACGCGGCGACCTGCTGCTGCTCGCGCCTGTGGTGAGAAACCGCAAAGGTTTCCATACCGAAGTTGCACACTGGGCAGCGCGGCACGGCTACAAAGAACTCCGGGCCGACGGAAAGATTTATAATGTGTCCGAGGCGTTTCGGCTCGATCGGTTTCGCGAGCACGATGTGGAGATCATTACTGGTGTTCTGGAAAAAAAGCGCCGGTCCCGTAACGGCAGGACGCCGCAGCAATTGGTTGATGAAACGCTCAAGCTCGGCCGGGGCACGCTGTTCGCGCTCGATAACTCGGGCAAGCTCACGATCCACTCAACGGAGCGCGCCTGCCCGAAATGCGGGCGCTCTTTTGAGGCGCTCGACCCGAAAATGTTCAGCTACAATTCCGCGCAAGGCTGGTGCCCGAAGTGCCGCGGTTTTGGCGAATTGTTTTATTTGCCCGACGTCGATCGCGGCGCGCGTGCCGACGCGATCGAAGAATCCTGGTTCGAATGGCAGGAAGGTGAGCGCGAGTTGTGTCCGGATTGTCACGGCTTGCGGCTGAATCCAGTGGCGCGCTCCGTCCGGCTCGCATTTCGCAAGCAGTTACGGACGATTGACAGTGTTACTGCGCTGGCGGTGGAAGAGGCATGCGATCTGTTCGCGCGAGCGAAGTTCAAAGGGCGCGAAGGCCTGATTGCGCGGGACATTCTCCCGGAGATTCGCGAGCGCCTCAACTTTCTGGATGAGGTCGGCCTTGGCTATCTGCATTTGCATCGCGCGGTGCCGACCCTCTCTGGCGGTGAAGCGCAGCGGATTCGCCTTGCCGCGCAACTCGGCTCAAACCTGAGCGGCGTGCTTTATATTCTCGATGAACCGACGATTGGTCTTCATCCGCGCGATAATGAGCAACTTCTCGCGGCACTTGCGCAACTGCGTGCGCGGGGCAATTCACTTGTGGTCGTCGAGCACGACGAAGAGACCATGCGGCGCGCTGATCACATCATCGATCTCGGGCCGGGTGCCGGCGTCCACGGTGGCGAGGTAGTCGCCCAGGGGACACTTGGGGAATTGATGCGGCACTCCGGGTCGATCACTGGCGAATGTTTGCGCCGGCACCGGCGCTATCCGAGCCGGGGATCGCGCCGTCCCATCGGCGCTTCGGAGGGGCGAATTCCGTCGAGCGCCGATTTCGAACTGCGGGAAATGGCAGTGCCCTACGGCAACAAAAATGGCAAGGTGGCACCGCCTGCTCTGCCATCTTCCGCACTTACGTTGCGTAACGCCGCGGTTAACAATCTGAAGAATATAAGTGTCAAATTCCCGCTTTCCCGTTTGGTGGTCGTGACGGGTGTGAGTGGGTCGGGCAAAAGCACTTTGGTGCGGGAATGCCTGTTCCCGGCGCTCGAACGGGTAGTGAAGCACTCGCGCCGCCGTCCGGCGCGCGAGAACAAAAATCTTTCGGGGTTCGAAGCCATCCAGGCGGTGTATGAAGTGGACCAGTCGCCCATCGGCCGTACACCTCGTTCCACGCCCGCGACTTACGTCGGGTTCTTCGATGATATTCGCCAGCTCTTCGCTCAAACACCGGAGGCGCGCTTGCGCGGCTACGGACCGGGCCGTTTTTCGTTCAACAGCGCGCAAGGGCGCTGCCCCGAATGCGAAGGGGCCGGTACGATCAAGCTCGAGATGAACTTTCTCCCTCCGGCTTTCGTGCGCTGTGAAACCTGTGGCGGCTGCCGATTCAACCGCGAAACACTTGATATCGAGTACGCGGGCAGCAATATCGCGCAGGTTCTTGAACTCTCGGTCGAGGAAGCGCTTGAATTCTTCAACGCACATCCGAAAATACGGCGTCCGCTTCAGGCGCTCCGCGATACCGGGCTGGGTTATTTGCGCCTTGGGCAGACGAGCCCAACGCTCAGTGGCGGCGAAGCGCAACGCGTCAAACTCGTGACGCATCTGCTCAGCGGCCTCAAGGAACAGCTCGCGCTCTTCGATCCAAAACAGAAGCGAAATCTCTTTATCCTGGAGGAGCCTACGATCGGGCTGCACATTTGCGACGTGCAGCGACTCGTGGAGATGCTCCAGCGCCTCGTCGACGCGGGCCATTCTGTCATTGTCATCGAGCACAATCTCGATCTTATTGCCGAAGCAGATTGGGTGATCGATCTCGGCCCCGAAGGCGGCGAAGGCGGCGGCCGCGTTGTTGGCGAGGGCACTCCTGAGCAATTGACTCGCAATCGCCGTTCGCATACCGGGCGCTTTCTGCGGGGTGTGCTCGACGTGGCGCGACGATAACAGTTTAAATTTGTCGTGTGCTTGATCGCCTTTAACAAACCCTACGGCGTCCTTTCACAATTCAGTGCAGACAATTCAAGCTATCGAACACTTGCAGAGTTCAATTTCCCAACGTCGGTGTATCCGATTGGGCGGCTCGATGCCGATAGCGAAGGTCTGCTGCTGCTCAGCGATGAAGCGCAACTCAATGAACGCCTGTTGCACCCCCGCCACGGTCATAAGCGGAGATACTGGGTGCAGGTCGAAGGAATTCCGGATGCAGCGACCTTACGGGATCTCAGCCGTGGACCGCTTGTGCAAGGACGCAAGACACGTCTGTGCCGCGCGTCGTCGCTCGAGCCGCAACCCGAGCTTTGGCCGCGCGATCCACCGATCCGTTTCCGCAAGAATGTCCCGACCTGTTGGATCGCTCTCGAATTGACCGAAGGTAAAAACCGCCAGGTGCGCCGGATGACCGCGGCCATCGGCCATCCCACGCTGCGACTGATTCGCGTGCAGATCGGCGGGTACGCGCTCGGGGAATTGACGCCCGGATCGTGGCAGCATCTATCCGATATTGAGCGGAAACGGGTGCTCTCTTAGCGCCGGAAACACATTTTGACAGTGGGGCTGCGATTTGATATAGCCCTCGCGAACCCAATGTGTGGTAAGTCGTATCTTCGGTCGTAACTCTTTGTTGTTATGAAGTATACCTCTTCACTCGGTGCATGGTGTCAATTGAAACATCTACTCGCAGGGACTGGTTTGGTGCTCAATTTAGCCGGAATTCACTCACTCCACGCGCAGTACTCTATCAGCAATCTTTGGAAGATTTCCACCGCGGATAACAGGCCTTACGTGACAACCAACGCCACGGAGCGCGGCATCGCTTATAATCCCTCCAACAATCACGTCTATCTCGTGAGTCGGGCGGGAGGGTCCTTACGGGTTGCGATTCTGGATGGCGATACTGGGTCGGAGATTGGCTTTTTGGGCACGGCGGGGGTTTCCGGAGGCACTTTCAATCTGAGCACGATTGCTGTGGCTGAGGACGGGGCGATCTATGCAGCTAATCTCGTCACGTCAGGCAACGGTTTCAAAGTCTATCGCTGGAGTGATGAGGCTGCCCTTCCCATAGCGGTCTTCACTGGCAACCTCGCAGGCACGCTTACCGGCCGGTGGGGGGACAACCTTGATCTCCGCGGTGGCGGGACGAACACTGAAATCCTTGTCGCATCCGGCGACCTCACGTTAGCGGCAATTTTGAAACCGACGGACGAAACGATGACGCAGTTCGCGGGTGTGGGAATCACTGTGAGCAGCCTCGCCGCCGGAGACATGCAAAAGGGTGTTGCCTTCGGCACCAACAACACCTTTTACGCAAGAAAGACTGGTCTCGCAACGCTGCGTCACATTCAGTACGACCTTGGGAGTGGCCTCGGCACAATTATTGCCAACTACTCGATTGCCGCAGGCGTCGCCGGCGTCAGCTTCGACACCAACACTCTCCTCGTCGCCGGCGTTCAGACAGCGAACGCCACGACTGGGCACCAGTTGAATGTGTACGATGCTTCCATCAGTGGAACGCTGCCGACGATTGGCACGATTGCGTTTCCAACGCCGGGCTTCCCAAACCCTAACGTCGTCGGAGCTGTCGATATGGCCGGAGGCCGAATCTACGCTGTGGATACTCAGAATGGTGCAGTTGCCGCACAGATTGTGACCTCTTCAACGCCGGTTGCTCCAACAATCGCAAACCAACCAACCAGTCAAACTGTTGTGCAGGGCGGCTACACAAGCCTTAGCGGCGCCGCGACTGGTTCGCGACCGATCGACTACCATTGGGAGTTTAATGGGAGTCCAATTTCGGGCGCGACAAACACCACTTTACTGCTGACGAACATTACACTTGCTCGGGCCGGTAACTATCGACTGGTGGCCGTTAACGCGGCCGGCTCGGCTACGAGCAGCGTCGCCGTCCTGACCGTAACACCAGCAGTTCTCTCCGGCTCTCTGACGCCGCTCTGGAAAAAGGTTCCGGGCGACCTGCCGTTCCTCAACGACACAGATGGTGCGCATCGCAGCATGGCGTACAACTCGCTCTCCGGTCACTTGCTCGTCGTCAGCCGCACCGGCTCAAATGCTGTTCACATCATCGACCCGAGCAACGGCAGCTACCTGGGCACGCTGAACAATGGCTCCGGTATCATCAGCGGCGGCTTGAATGGCATTCTCCTCAATATGATTTCGGTAACGCCTGACGGGTTCATTTACGCGGGCAATGTAAGCAGCAACGGCATGACACAGGAATTTCGCCTTTACCGGTGGACAGATGAGGATCCACTCACCACGCCAACGGTCGCGTGGCGTGGTGATCCGGGCACGAATGAAATTGCGGGCACCAGCGTGCCAAATCGCTGGGGCGACACGATGGCGGCGCGCTTTGATGCGTTCGGACAGCCGCGATCCCTGCTCGGATCGCGGTCCGGCACCGCTGTTTCAGTAATTATGCCGGTAGCAGGCAGCGAAACTTCGCCGCCGTATGCTTTCGATGTGGGCGGAGCCACAGCGGGCAATTTCGGCCTGGGGATCGCCTGGGGCGCGGACGACACCTTCTGGGGCAAAGCGAATGGACAAACGCTGCGACATGTGGCGCTGATTTCTAACACTCTCGTGGGACAGATCCTGCACACGTTCAATGACTTTCCTGGCATCGGGCCGATCGGGGTCGATGTGAACGAAAATCTCCTCGCTGGACTGGCAGTTGAAACGCCGGACAACGTTCGTCTGCTCGACATCTCGAAGCAAGAGCAGGGATTGTTGAGCTATCTGGACACCGACTTCTTCGCAACCGACAATGCGAACGCAAATGGCACGGGCGCGCTCGTCTTTGTCGGTGATCGGCTCTACGCGCTCGACTCGAACAATGGACTGGTGGCATTCCGCATTGCACCGCGCTTGCACTACAGCCTTTCAGGAAATCGCATCACGTTTTCGTGGTCAGGATCATACGTCCTCCAGTCACGCGTCAGCTTGACTACCGGGAGTTGGGGTGATGTCAGTTCCACAAGCGGCTATTCCGTCACGATTAGCGGTTTGGCCGCCCGAGCGTTCTACCGTTTGCGGGAATAAAGAGAAGCGCCGCTCATGGTAGGTAGGGCGCGGTGTCCTCACCGCGCCGTGTCCCCCGAAAGTGGAAATTTCGGCCATTGTCTGGCAGAGCATCTGGCGCTGTGAGGACACACCGCCTTACCCTCAATCCTGAAGAAGTTTGCGAAAGGCGGTCATGAGCACTCGTTCGACTTCCGGCGCGACATTGGAGGAACGGGGCTCGGTTTCGTAACCGCCTTGTTCGTACGCGATGGCGGTGCCGATATACCACGGAGCGTAATCGCCATAGGCGGCCATTGTGACAAAGAGATCGGGACGCTGCGCTTTGGCGGCGAGTTGGTATTCCACGAAAAGTTCACCGGGCACATGTAAAATGCGCGCACGGCCCAGTTTCAAACAACTCACGTCAAGTTTGTGCCCAGCCTCGCATCGACGCAGCCACGCCAGGCGCGAAGCGTCTCCCTGAGTGGCAAGTTTCGGATCGCGCGCCGTGACCTGCGCTTCGAGTGTTTCTTTGGAAAGATGTTTGGATGGCGGAAGGGCGACTGACTCGACGGCCCAGGCAACAGCGCCGGGGTCGATCGGCTCCCGCCTGGTATTCTCCCACGCGCGGCGCATGCCGTCCGCGAGGCGCTCCGCCAGCGCGAGTCGATTGGTCGGGGTGCCGTCGTTGTATTTGCCGGCGCCAATGTTGCCGCCCGCTCCATTGAAATGGATATGCAACGTCGAAGGCACGGCCAGATCGCGTTCGAATCGGGCTACGCCCGGAAAATCCGGGTTCGGGATGCCGGTGCGATAGTAGCTTTGCGGGTGCGTCGCGTAGTAACTCAAGACAGCCAACGGTTTGTCGGCATTCCAAAAGCTAATCTGGGAAAGGACAGGATCGATCGTGCCCTCCGGCGCGGCACGCAACTCCGGGTCGGCGCAGGCCGTGTAACGAACGCGGACCTTGCCGTCCGCGCCGAAAACGCGGCGGCTGGATGCGACTTTTTCGACCGGCGCCCGGCCGAGGCCAAGATGTGTCACCGGTTGCGCGCGCGGTAAAGAGGCACGCACGGCGGTGGCGAGGTTGGAAATCACCCGCCGTTGAAACGTTCCTTCGTATTGGCGCGTGTCCAGGCCTGCGTTTTTGAGAATGCGCTCGGCGGAAAAATCGCAATCCGGTGCGTCATGCTGGTGAAGCGTGTGGACAGCAACGCGCGAGGGTTGCGTGCCTGCGGCGGTCGCGAGGGCGGAGCGGAAGGCGTCGTGCCCTTCGTTTGCGATGCCGATCCAATCGAGCGCGCAGAGCACTATTGGGTCGCCGGCGCCGAGCAGGACGATGCCTCTTGCGCGCAGCCCAAGATTCCACGTGTTGGTCACCGGATCATAGGCCATGTGGCTGCCGATAGGTGGTGTCGCATCAATGTCGAAAGTGGCGAGTTGCAGGCCTGAAGTGTCCGCTGAATGAAGAGATAAGATGACAATAAGCAGAGCCGTAGCGATGGCGGAAATAATCAGTAATGGGCGACGGGCGGTCATCAGCAATCAGTGGAGCGACCGTGGTCAGTAATGGTCAAGCCCAATAGCGGTAATCGATCTCGGGGAAGATGTTGTCTGCGGACTCGATTTCCATGAGCCACGGCTCGTCGATTTTGGTCGCAGTCAGTTGTTCGTGAAGGGCCAGGAAGCGCAGAATATGTTCGGTGACACGGCGTTTGGCGTAATCAGGGCTGGTGCCGGTGCGCAGGATGAACGGCCAATCGCTGGCCTGCGCCAAAAGGAGTTCGCGTCCCGCCTGTTTAAGGGCGCGCAATGTGAGGCCCGAGGCTTTAGGATGCTTGTTCGCGAGCTGGGTCATGCGTTCCTGCGCGATGTCGAGGTGCGGATAGATCCATTCATTGCGTTCGTTGAGCCACACTTTCCAATAACCTTCATCGCCCCAACTGGAAGCGCTCGGTGATGCGACCTGTTGCGTGGGATTAAGGCGCAGGTATTCCCACGGAGTGGTTAGCCGAACGGCATCCTGGTCGTAGTAGGTTTTGCGCACGAAGTAGTCAAGGAACTCCGGACCTTCATACCACCAATGGCCGAACAGCTCGGCGTCGTACGGCGAGAGGAGATGCGGCAAACGGTCCATGATGCCGGCGAGCTTCTGAATTTGCTCGATGCGCACCTGCATGAAGTGCTGGGCGTGTCCGGCGGCGGCCTGCAAGGCGACTTGCCGGTCATAGACTTTCTTTGGGCCCTCGCCGGTGATGGCGTGATACTTGATCCCGGTGAAGGTGCGTGCTCCCGCGCCGGGCAAGTACGGTTTGACGTAGTCGTAGTCGAGGTCGAAACCGATGTCGCGGTAGAAGTCGCGATAGCGATGGTCGCCGGGGTAACCTTCGTGTTTGCTCCAGACCTGGCGCGCGGAATCGAGATCGCGCCCGAACGCGGCCATTCCGTTTTGAGTGAAGATCGGCGCAAACACGCCGTAACGCGGGCGCGGCCGGGCATAAAGAAGTCCGTGCGTATCGATGATGAACCAGCGGATGCCTGCTTCCTGCAAAACCTTCTCGATGCCTTCCACATAAGCACATTCTGGCAGCCAGATGCCCATCGGATCGCGATCAAAGCAACTGCGGTAGTGATCGCGCGCGACCAGGATTTGGGCGCGGATCGAACCAGGATGATTTGAAAGGAGCGGCAGCAGCGCGTGCGTGGCGGCGCTGGTAATGATTTCGAGCTTGCCGGCTTCCTGGAACTTCCGGAATGCGCCTACGACGTTCCGGCCATAGGATTGATAAGTCTCACGGAGAGAAAGAAAGCGGTGGTGGTACACCCACGCGAGCGGCTGAAAGGTTTTGTCCCAATAGGTACGGTGGATTTCGCGTTCGGAGAGTTCGATCAGACCTTCCAGATGGCGGACGTAGCGATCCTGCAACAACGGATCGAGGAGCATTGAGCAAAGTGTTGGCGTTAACGTGACGGTGAGCCTCGTGTCCATGCCGTCCCGGAGCCAACTGTCCATCACCTGGATCAGCGGCAGGTAGGTTTCGGTGATGGCTTCGTAGAGCCAGTTCTCTTCAAGGAAGCGTTCGTGCTCCGGATGCCGAACGAAAGGAAGGTGCGCGTGCAAAACTAATGATAGATAGCCTTGCATCGCCTTTTTTCCGCTGCTCTATGCGTGCACTGGTGAAGGACGGCGATCCCGCAGCCGCGGGACCATCCAGGCCGCCTCAACTCACATTTTCGACGTGCGGCGTCTTGAGACGGGCGTCCTGCGGATGTTTGCCGACGTCGCCGCGGTACTCAGTCGAACGATTGAATTTGAGGTCGGCGCCGCGAGCGTCGGTGCCGTCGGAGGAGCGGGCCACTGCGGGCAACGCATACTTTCCGTCCGGCAAGGCGAACCGGTAGCTGAACGTGCCATCCTGGCGAAGCCGAATCTTTTTGCCGCCGATCGTGACCTCGGCATCAGGTTCGGTCGCACCGTAAATGATCAATTCCGCATTCACATTAAACCAAAATCCCTTCGGACGCTCCGCACGGCCATACGGGCTGGTAACACTCCCGACTGCCCCGCTCCACGAGGATGGGATTGCGAATTCGGAAAAGATGGCTGAGGAGATCTGCTGCTGCAGTTGGCGGCGAATGAGCTCGGTGATTTCCAGCGAACCCATCCAGACGCGGCGCACCGCATCGATCGTCACCAACTCCGCGAGGGCTCGCTCCTGTTCCGCCGTCCACTTGCCGATCGAGGCGGCGTGCGCATCGGGCAAGCCTTTGAAGCCGGAGGCGCGTAATTGTTGGATGGCCTCAAGGAGTGGAATGCTTTCGGAGACCGCAGCTTTGACCAGTTGGACGAGATGCTGAAAGTGCAAATCCGGCGGCAACGTTTCGAACCAGACCGAGGTGTCTTCGGAGACGGCGTCCGGCGGGGTAAGTGTCGCGCCAGAAACCGAGATGCGGGTCCATGCGCCGGGCGTGACGTAATATCCCAGCTCAGCGGCGTATTTTGTTCCGGCGTCAGCGACGTTGACGAACCAGTTCTTCGATTCGGGATGAACGTGGATTTCATTCGCCAGGTCTCCACCGACATCATTCTTGTACACGCGCAGAATCAGGTGGCCGTCAGTGGACTTGCCGTTGTAATCGCGCAACTGTTCGCGGCTGAGGTCCCAATGAGCGTAGAGCCAATGAGGATCGCGCGCGGCGAGCAGCAGCTTTTTCGTCCCGTAGGCTTCGGGAAGTTCGGCAGTGGCGGCTGATTTTGCGGCTTCGGTCCGGCCTGGAGTGGCATAGCGTTGACCGGGACCACTGGCTGACGGAGGCGAAGACGTGTCGCCTTCCAGCAGAATAGGGGGGACATCGACGGCCTTTTTTGGTTTGGCGCCGCCATTGGCTGCGGCCTTTTTCTTTGGAATTTGTGATTTCATGACTTCAGCAAAAATGAGGGAGCCTCAAATCCATGGGCACTCTAAACGCTGCGTTTTGGGGCGCAACCGCAAATTGTCGGTCGGCTGGGTGGGTCTGGAACCCACTGAGGGAATAGCCAGTGTTTGTTGAGAAGAATCGGTCATTTTGCGGTTTGCTTTTGGGGGGACGCCGTGTTCAATGTCGTCATGGGTCAGGCATCCCGCCCCAAGCGTGCCGGGGGAATGAAGAAACCGCTGGTTTACGTCGTTGATGACGAGCCACTGCTGCTCGACCTGGCCGAAGCCAGCCTTGCGCCCGCGGGTTACACTATCAGGAAGTTTGTCGATCCGGCGGAAGCCCTGAGGTCATTTACGCGCGCCCGGCCCAAACCCGACGTGCTCGTGACGGACTATGCGATGGGCAAGATGAATGGCATCGAGTTGCTCGAAAAGTGCCGCGAGCAACATCCGAATCTCAAGTGCATTTTGCTCAGCGGCACGGTTGGGGCCGAGGTGGTTTTGAACTCTCCCGCGAAGGTCGACCGTTTTATCGGCAAACCCTACCAGCCGGAAAACTTGTTTGAACTGGTTCGCCGCGTCCTCGCCGATAATGAGGCGCAGTGAAAAAACTGGGCATCCTGATTTCCTGCGCCCCCGATAAGCAAAACTTCCGCCATGGCGTGGAACTGGCGCGCACTGCATTGCGGCGGGGATTGCAAGTGTATGTCTATTGCATTGACGAAGCGGTGAAGGGAATCGCGCGCGAAGAGGTGCAGGCACTAAAGGCAAATGGCATGGTGCTCTACGGTTGTGCTTATAGCGCGCGATGCCGCAATGTCCCGATCGACGACCTCGCAGCCTACTCCGGTTTGACCATTGTGAGCGACCTGCTCGCCGCGACGGATAAATTCGTGAGCTTCAACTGATGAAACCCCTCGTCCTGTTTGTTGTCACTTCCGACCCGCGCAACAGTCCGCGGCCAGTGGAAGCCCTGCGGATGGCAGTCGGGACGGCGGCGTGGAAGCGCGTGGAGGTTGTTCTGTATTTGGGTGGCCCGGCCGTACTCACGGTCGAGGAAAATGTGGATGAGCTTGTGGATGCCGACAACCTGGCACGCTACAGGCCGCTACTCAAAGACCTCACCTGCCCTGTCTATATCGATGCGGAGTGTCGCTCACGTTTGACTGACACCTCTGTCCGAATCGAAGCGCTCGACAAAGAGGCGTTGGGGCGATTGGCGGCGCGGAGCACTTATCTGCTGCGATTTTGAAATGCGGCGAGTCCTTTGCATTTACAGTTCACCGGTCGATCGGCTTGCGGAAGAAGTCGTTGTCGCCGAGGAAAAGCAGCCGGATTGTTCGGTAAAAGTGCTCCGGCTTGAGGGTGACATCAATTACGACGAACTCCTGGATGCCATTCTCGAGGCGGATTCGGTGCAGGTTTGGTAACAACTACCTTGCATGTCTCAGTTAGCAGGCGAGATTCACCGCATGCAGGATCAATCGAATCTCGACAAAGTTCGCCAGTTCGCGCGAGACTTGCGGAAGGAGGAGCCGAGGCCGGTCCACGAAGAATTGGCAGGTTTCCCGATGGCGGCACGCACATTGGACAAATGCCGCGCCTCACTCCTGGGATGGGAAGGCGACTTCCAGTTCGGCTGCCCGATGGACCGCGGATTTTTTGCGGACGCGGGTATCAGCGCCGCCGAATTCAAAGCGCTCGTTGCCTCGGGCGCTACCGACAGCGACGTCGAAGCGTGGCTAAAGGAACGAGCGCGGAAATCATAGTGTCAAAGTTGCCGCCGCCGCCGCCGCAAAGTCCAGGCCAGTAACCCGCCGCCCGCGATCGCCAAGGCCGCGACGCCAGGTTCGGGCACGAGGACCAATTGGCCACGGATCTCGCCCCCCGGAAAGTTTGCGTCATGGATGTTCATGTAAAGGAAGCCGTTTTCCAGGTAGCCGACCTGAGTAGCGTTGATGGCGAAGGTCTGCTCGGGAATAGCGCCGCTGGTTGCCGCGGGCACTCCCGCGAAACCGAAGATAACGTTATTATTGGTGCCAATCCCCGCAGGACCATGGATGTGAGAAGCCGAGGCGGGTGCGCTGATGCCGCTCCAACTCTCGTTGACCGTAATCTGAGTTTTGGCGGCATTCAGAACCACGGTGCCGAATCCCGTAGCCGTGGAAGCATTTGCCGGAACTTCCTGCGAGCCACTCAGGAAGGCTTGAAACGTGGATTGGGCCGAGGCGATCCCGGCGCCGAGCGCGACCGAGAGGGCGAGTGTGGGAATTAGGGTTTTCATATGAACTTAGGGTTGTTCGTTAACGCATTTTCCTTCTGATTTTGGCCGCAAAGCCACTGCGTCCCTCGAAATGACAATGCGGCTGATACAGATTAGAGTCATAGACCTGCGGGAGGTTCCTGGCAAACAGAATTTTTTTAATGGGGTGCATGGGCGCCGCAGAACGGCTCATCGGCAGGTTTAAACCCTACCGGTGGCCGCTGAATTTTGTTGGCAAAGTCGCGCGACCTAAGGCAATACTCCGCCAGAATATGGGAAAACGGATTCTTTTGGTTGTCTTTTTATTGGGTTTGAGCGCGGCGGGAGCTTTCGCCGGCGAGGCGGACATTAAGATCCCTGATCTCAATCTCGTAAGCTTTGATGTCCTCGGTAAAGTTATTTCTGGCAAACTTATCCTCAATCTTGGTTTGGTGATTTGCGTGCTCGGGGTCGTCTTTGGACTGGTTCAATACAAACAAACCAAGGCCCTGAGTGTCCACGAGTCGATGCGGTCGGTCTCAAATACGATTTGGGAGACCTGCAAGACCTACCTCCAGCAGCAGGGAAAGTTTCTGGTCATTCTGTGGGTCCTGATCGCGGCTTGCATGATCTACTACTTTGGAGTGCTTTCCGAGCATCCACCTGGCACGCCCGTTGCACGGAACGTGGTTATTATTTTGCTTTGCTCGATTCTGGGCATCCTGGGGTCCTATGGCGTCGCATGGTTTGGCATCCGCATCAACACCGTCGCGAACTCGCGGACGGCGTTTTCGGCGCTCAAGAGCAACTCGTTGGCCACGTTGTTGATCCCACTACGTTCCGGCATGAGCGTCGGGCTGCTGCTGGTCAGCGTTGAACTGTTCTTCATGATCTGCATCCTGGCGTTCCTGCCCAAGGAACTGGTTGGGCCGTGCTTCATTGGCTTTGCGATCGGTGAATCGCTCGGCGCCAGCGCGCTCCGCATTTGCGGTGGCATTTTCACCAAGATTGCGGACATCGGCGCGGACCTCATGAAGATCATCTTCAAGCTGCCGGAAGATGATCCGAAGAACCCGGGCGTGATCGCCGACTGCACCGGTGACAACGCTGGGGACAGCGTGGGTCCAACGGCGGACGGTTTCGAAACCTACGGCGTGACCGGCGTGGCCCTCATCGCCTTTCTAGCGTTGGCCTTGGCCGCTCCCGGCCTTCAGCAAATCAGCGCTACGCTCATCGTTTGGCTGTTCGCGATGCGCATCCTGATGATTCTCACCTCCCTTTTTTCTTATTTCCTTAACGACAAACTCAGCCAGGCAAAGTACGGCGGCCGGCGTGAATTCGATCTCGAAGCTCCGCTCACGCATCTGGTCTGGATCACTTCCCTTGTCTCCATCGGCGTGACGTTTGGCGCGAGTTATTTGCTCCTGGGCAAAAACCAGACTTACCCCAGTCTTTGGTGGGTGCTCTCCGCGATTATCAGTTGTGGAACGATTGCCGGCGCGCTGATTCCCGAATTCACCAAAGTGTTTACCAGTTACAATTCACGCCACGTTCTGGAAGTCGTGAACGCTTCGAAACACGGCGGTGCCTCGCTCAATATTCTGTCCGGGTTCGTCGCGGGCAACTTCTCCGCGTTTTGGATGGGATTAGTCATCCTCGGGCTGATGTTTGTGAGTTACCTCCTCTCGCGAGACGCATCGGTGATGCAACTCATGTCCGCGTATTCCTTTGCCGCGCCGATCTTCGCTTTCGGGTTGGTTGCGTTCGGGTTTCTTGGCATGGGGCCGGTGACGATCGCCGTCGATAGCTTTGGGCCCGTCACTGACAACGCGCAATCGGTTTACGAACTGAGCCAAATCGAGCAGGTGCCCAACGTGAAAGAGGGAATCAAAAAGGATTTTGGTTTTGACCCGGATTTTGCGGGAGCCAAGCACCTCCTTGAGAAGGGCGATGGCGCCGGAAATACATTCAAAGCAACCGCCAAACCAGTGCTTATCGGCACCGCGGTCGTTGGCGCGACGACGATGGTGTTTGGCATCATCATGTTGTTGGAGCACCTCTTTGGAAACGTCGTCGCCAAGTTGAGCCTCGTCGAACCAAAGGTGATTCTCGGGCTGCTCATGGGCGGATCAGTCATCTATTGGTTTACGGGCGCGTCCACACAGGCCGTGGTGACTGGCGCTTACCGCGCCGTCGTTTACATCAAAGACCACATCAAGCTCGACAGTGGCGCGGCTTCCATTGCGGACAGCAAAGAAGTGGTGCGCATCTGCACGGTTTACGCACAAAAAGGGATGGTTAACATCTTTGTCGTTATTTTCTGTTTCGCGCTCGCACTGCCGTTTTTTGATCCATATTTTTTCATTGGCTATCTGGTGGCAATCGCCTTCTTCGGTTTGTTCCAGGCCATCTTTATGGCCAATGCCGGCGGGGCATGGGACAACGCCAAGAAAATTGTTGAAGTGGATTTGAAGCAGAAGGGCACGGCACTTCACGCGGCGACTGTGGTCGGTGATACTGTCGGCGATCCCTTCAAAGATACGTCGTCCGTCTCGCTGAATCCCGTGATCAAATTCACGACGCTCTTTGGCCTCCTGGCGGTGGAAATCGCGGTGACGCTGGTGAATAAGCCGAACTTGCGGACGGGTATCGGAGTGTTCTTCTTCCTCGTCGCGCTGTTCTTCGTTTACCGGTCATTTTACGGCATGCGCATTCCGGACGAACCCACTGGCGGGGAGGGGCGGGTTGTATTGCCGCACAACGTTCACGGCACCAGGATGCCTTCCGATGACAGTGAGAAGCTGAGCGCCCCGGGCGCGCGCTAGGTCCATCCGGCGCGGCTCGCCGGTGAGCAGCGGCCGTTAACGCAGCTATTTCCGGGCCCGAATGCGCAAGCCGTACGGTTCCGGCGCCTCAGCGAACGAAATCACGCCGTTGCGCGCCGTCGCTCCCGCGTACGGGTCGTTCGAAATGAGCAGGTTGCCGTCGATGTCGAGGTGATCGGCAAGCTCAGCCAAATGCGCCGCGGCGCTGATCAAAACGCTCGATTCGATCATGCACCCAATCATCGTTTTCAGACCGGCCTTTCGCGCGGCGGTCAGCACGTTATATGCGCCCGAAATGCCGCCGGTCTTGACCAACTTTACGTTCACTCCATGAAAACATTCCCCGCAATGCTCGACATCGCTGACATGATGGCATGATTCGTCGCCGAAAAGCGGCAGCGGTGAGCGTCCTTTCAGCCAGGCCATGTCTTCCCGTTTTGAATCCGCCGGCATTGGCTGCTCGATGAATTCGATATGTTTGTCCTTCGCGAGCCATTCGATTTTTTTCAGAGCTTCATCGCGAGTCTTCCACGCTTCGTTGGCGTCGACGCGCACGCGTTTGTCCGGCGCGGCCGAACGCAGCGCGGCGAGATTTTTTTCATCGTCCGGGCTGCCGACCTTGAGCTTGAGCACGGGATAAGCCGCGGCCTCTTTGACTTTGCGCCGAATCGTATCGGGGGTGTCGATCCCAATGCTGAAGGACGTGATGTGCTTCTTCTCCCTGAACCCGAGCTTCAGAAAATCGCAGATCGGCAGACGCCGTTCCTTCGTCGCGCCATCCAGCAGAGCGAGGTTAATGGCAGTCTTCGCGGCGTAGTTTCCTGAAGCGACTTCATCAAGATAGCGCATGCTGCCGGGCACATCGTCAAAGGACAGGCGTTTTGGATCGACGCTTTGGAAGAACGCCTCGACCGTGGCCGTGTCCTCGGCATACCGCCTGGAGGGGGCCGATTCGCCAATGCCAGTACGGCCCCTCTCATCGGAGATCTCCGCGAACACCACCGGATATACACTGCCCCCCTTCCCGCCGAGCCCTGTTGCGATCCGCCAGGTGTTAACGAGTTTCAAATCATAGTGCCAGAACTTCAATTGCATACGTCAAACCCAATCGCAAAAAAACTCCCAACGCAACCGATTTGCTCATCGGACAGGAACCTCCGGCCATGCAAACTCCTCTAACCATGGATGCCGAATCCTGAGATTGTTTCCGCGACGCAACCGGCGTAAATTGGATGTAATCCATGACCTGTCGTCGTGCCATGAGTTGTTCATTGATACGGGTGCTGTTGCCGGCACTTGCGCTGGCGTTGTGGGCACGGCAGGCTGCTCACGCGGGCGCGCCGCACATCGATTTGATCGAGCGCTCCCGCGTGGACACCAATCAGGTCCTGATACACTTTGGGATCGACGCGGATCGCAAGTATGATTTGCAATATACAACTACCTTGCAGTGCACAACGAACTTCACCGGATGTCGAAGCAACGCCGCGCCCACGGACAGTTGGCGCACCATCTACACCGTTTTCCCGGAACGCTTTCCCAATCATTATGTCATTCAACATTCGAGAACCAACCGGATCGGCTTTTACCGCCTGCGTGTGACACCCTGATTTGCTTCGTGAAATACCTGGTTGTAGTTCTGCTCGTCGTATCAGCCTCCATCGCGAACTCACGCGCATGCGAACTTTGCGCCATTTACAGCGCGGGCAGCGCGCGCGGCGAATCCGGCGCTGGATTTCTCATCGGCCTCTCCGAGCAATTCACCGCCTGGAACAACACGCAATTCAACGGCGAAGACATTGACATCAGAGATCCGGACCATCTCGACAGTTCGATCACGCACGTTGTGCCCACCTATAATTTCTCGCCTCGCTTCGGCGTCAGCCTCAACGTCCCGCTGATCTATAACTCATTTCGGCGCTTCGATGTGCGCTATTCGCAGACCGCCCTGCCGGTCCAGGAGACAGAGGAAGGAACGGAATTCGGCCTCGGCGATATGGCCTTGATCGGGCGGGTCACGGTTTTCCAGAAAAGCAAAATGAATTACGGAGTGTTCATCAATCTGCTCGCAGGCGTAAAATTCCCAACCGGCGACGCGAGTCGCATCAAAGACGAAGTCGAGCAGGCGCGAATTTTCAATTCCTTGCTGCTGCCCGGAACACCGCACGATCCGCTGGGCCACTCGGCAGCCGGCATCCACCAACACACGCTCGCCATGGGCTCCGGTTCCTTCGACGGCATCTTCGGACTTACGCTGAACAGCCGCTGGAAGCGGTATTTCTTCAACTCGCAATTCCAATACTACCTTCGCACCAAAGGCGAAGAGGACTTCGAATTTGGCGATGACATTATCGTCTCAGGCGGCCCCGGCGCTTATCTCGTACTTCACGACGACTGGACCTTTAGCCTGCAACTGAACGGTGTTTATGAATCTGAGGCGCGCGATAGCCTGCTCGGGCAAAAATCTGACCGCACCGGCATGACGGCGTGGTACGCAGGTCCGCAACTCGGGTTTACCTGGGGCGAACATTTTGCGGCGAACTTCGGCATCGACGTGCCGCTTCTCATTACGAGCAACGGGTTTCAGAATGTCCCGGAGTACCGCGCACACGGCGGGCTGAATTGGCGGTTCTAATTTGCCATCGCTCCTCCGCCCTGCGATAGGTGAAGCCATGGTGTCACGATGGTTGCTTATTGTTGCTGCGTTGTGCCTCGCGCCCGGGTGCAACAGCAAAAAGCAGCCCGACCTGAAAGCTGAAATCGTTGCCGATACCCAAAAGCATCTGGAGAAAACCCCGGCGCTCGTGAATCGCTTGAGGAAACTTACAGAACTCACGCCCGCCGCTGAAGTGGCCAATTCCCTTCGGCTTTTCGCCCATGACGTGCAGCGCTGGCGCCGCGATTACATGAGCCTTCGGGCGAAAATGATGGTTCGGTCCGTGTCGCGGGACCAACAGTCTGAAATCAGCAGGCAGTACGAAGCCGCTGTCGAGGAACTGCGCTTGAGAGTCGCTCAAACCGAACGCCGCCTTACCAAACGCAGCGACACCCAATTCTTCTACGTCGATATACAACGTGTCCGGGACACAATGCGCGATCTCTAACGGCTATAGCGCGGAATTCAGCATCGATTCGAAATGTCGCGTCGTCTCATCTTCGTTCCACGGTAGTTCCGAGGAAAAGAGAGAGTGTTCCAGATGTCTCACAACCTCGAGGCGTTCTTCGCTGGAGACTGGCTTGATGTAATAAAAATCCGCGCCGAGTTCCCGCGCGCGCGCGATATCTGACAACACCAGAGAGCTGGAAAAGACCACGATGCGAAAGCGGCCCGGCAAACGCGTTTTCACCCAGCGGAGGACGTCGAACCCGTCCTTGCGCGGCATCTTCAAATCCACCAGCAACAAATCGATCTCGCAACGCGATTCCGGCGCGCCGCTCAAATAGGCCTGTTCCAGCCACGCGATTGCCTGTTCGCCATCGGGAAGCGCGTTTGCGATTCTCCACGGGATATTCGCCTGTCGCAACGTCATTGAGAGCAGGAGAATGTCGTCTTCAGAGTCTTCAACGACTAGAACAGTACGGCTCGCTTTTGAACTGGGCATATAGGGCTACAGCTTTCGAGCGTAGCAAGCCTCTCTTAGTCACGTCAAGAATCTCGGGGTGATTCCAACTCACCTGCGCACTCTCTCACTTTCTCACCTGCTTGCCCAAATGGACTTACCGCGATCACCAATGCCAACGACCCCCAATGGTGAAGAACCGATCACAAGCTATTTGGCGTCACTCATCCCCGGCCAGGGTGTGATTCTATTCAGCGCAGGCACAATCTTCCGGCGCAACTCCAGGAAATCGATCTCCCCGGTTTGGCGATATAGCACCTCGCCATTTGGCGCGAGCAACAGCGTGTGCGGCAACGCTCCATTCCAATCCGGATCAAGCGCCTCGATCAGTTTGTATTTGTCAGTCTCTCCAAAATAGAGATTGCGCGTTGAAGCGTGATGTTTTTCCAAAAACCTCAGCACCACATCCTTCTCATCCGGAAATTGCGCTGCGACTGTTACCAACTCGAAATCCCGGTGCCGAAACCGCAAATTCGTCTCAACCAAATCATCAAACTCCGAGACGCATGGACCGCACCATGTCGCCCACACATTCACCAGCCGCACCTTGCCGGACTTGTTCGCCCGCAAATCGCGCAATTCGCCAGCGTTTGCCGCGTTCGCGGTGACCGGCTCCTTGCGGACCTTCTCGATCCACTTGCGATTCGCATCGGCCTTATCGTTCCATTTTGTCGAACAACCGAATACCTTCGTTTCTGTCACTGCCGGTTCCTTGCCCGCGATCAAGGCGTCGAGCGCGTTGCGTGTGTCCGTTGATTTCACGAGACTCTCACGCTCGTTGTCATCGATCCGCCCCTGGTAGCGCAGCTTGCGTTGGCCATCAAAAATGAAGACGTGCGGCGTTGCCACGGGGCCATATTGCTTCGACACGATCTCAGTTGGACCATCATCGAGGTAATGGAAATTAAATTTCCGGTCCGCCGCCCGGATTTTCATCGATTCCATCGTATCATCGAGGTCCGTGTAACCGAACTCATCGAGGCGCACTCCGTCCGGGCTATTCGGATTAATCGCCACAAACGCGACTCCGCGCGACTTGTAATCGTTCACCAGCCGTTTGATCCGCTCCTCATATGCCTGCGCGGTAGGACAATGATTACACGTGAAAACCACCGCCAAAATCTTCGCCCGGGAGAAATCTTTAAGACTGTAAGTGCGCCCATCCACACCGGGCAGACTGAAATCCGGCGCCGCAGAACCGATCTTCAGCGTGGGATACTTGGACTGTTGCGCGAAGGCACAGGATGCCGCGAGCAATAGCAGGAACACGATCGACTTCATGTCCCTATCGTCCGAATCCCTCGCCAAATCCGCAATCCAAATGGTAGGGCGCCGTCGATTCGTCCCGACATCGTTGTAGGAGACGAGGTAACGAGTCTTTTGATCTGGGCTGATTACTGATTACTTCTTCACCATCTCCCATACCCGCCCCGGCCAATATTGCGGCGGCAACCGTAGGTGATGATCTTCCGCCGCCGAAACGGCAGCGCGCTCATAAGCCGTGAGAGACCTCGGCGCAACTTTCCGGCTGCGGGACGGCACTGCCGCACAGGCGCAGGGGCAGGCAGCGAAGCCACCGGAACCGTCATCTCGCCAGATAATTGTTCGAACCGAATCACCAACTCGGCGTCCATCAGGCCGCGATGAACACAAACCAGCACCGCCCTGCAAACCTCCTGGAGGTCGCTGGCCTGGTCGCGACTGCAGGTCCATCGACCTGCGGCCGTCCAATACAACGAAGTGCCCAATTTGCGTATCAACACCTGCATAACACTCCCGCGCCAAACCCTCTGAGCAAAGTCCGTGCAGTCGGCAAAATTTGCAAAGTAGCAAAAACCCGCCTCCATCCGGAGCAGGAATAAATCCAAAACATCGAAGGCTCCTTGCGGGGAAGGAACAACGAAAGACATCGGGGTGGATTTCAGTCATTTTGCCACGATTTTGGGAAGTTGATCCTGGAAGGGCTGTAAGCCGATTTCTGTCTGCGCCCTTGCGAGCGGAGAGAATCATTTGTCTGAGCAGCCAGTACCCGAGACCCGGTTTTACCGTGGAGCGGGCAGCTCCGTGGTCTCCTATTTGGCCTTGCTCCCGATGGGGTTTTCCGTGCCTTCGGGATCACTCCCGAAGCGGTGGGCTCTTACCCCGCCTTTTCACCCTTACCGCTAACACACAACTACAGCGGCGGTATATTCTCTGTGGCACTGTCCGTCGAAGAGGCCTTTCGGCTCCTTCGCCCGTGTCTATCTCACCCGCACAAGCATGAGTTACACGGCATCGCGCCCTACGGAGTTCGGACTTTCCTCCCCGAGCCAAGGCCCGGAGCGATTCTCCGCCCTTCCAGGATCGGCTTCCAACGTAATCGATTGGCCCGGAATTACAAGGGACATTGTCTACGCCGATTGCTCCGCCGACAATTTTCGGTCGGTAATTTCAGATTGCATCGGCCTGGTAACGCAGGTATTCCGGGAACATGATCTGCCTGCTTCGACACATGGTTATCGCTCTCGCCTTTAGCGCCGGCGCAATAGCCGGCCCCGTGAAGGCCATAATAATTGATGGACAGAATAATCATGATTGGAAAGCCACGACTCCGGTGTTGAAGAAGATCTTAGAGGAGACGGGCCTGTTCACGGTCGATGTGGCGACGGCGCCAAGGCAAAAAGAGGAGATGAGTTCGTTTCGTCCGCCATTTTCCAAATACAAAGTGATTGTCTCGAATTACAACGGCGAAGCCTGGCCGAAGGAAACGCAGGATGATTTTGTGAAATTCGTTCGCGATGGCGGCGGTTTCGTTTCAGTCCATGCTGCAAACAATTCCTTTCCGGATTGGCTGGAATACAACGAGATGATCGGGGTCGGAGGCTGGGGCGGCCGCAATGAGAAATCGGGCCCTATTTGCGGCTGCGCGATGGCCAGTTCGTGCAGGACAACTCTTCCGGACCAGGTGGCAGTCACGGTGCGCAACACGCATTCGTGATGGAAACGCGCGCCGCAGATCATCCGATCATGAAAGGTTTGCCACCAAAGTGGATGCATGCAAAAGACGAGTTGTACGACCGGTTGCGCGGTCCGGCGCGGAATGTGACAGTCCTCGCGAGCGCATTTTCCGACAAGAAGACTGGCGGCACGGGTTTAGACGAACCGCTGCTGCTTGCGATCAATTACGGCAAAGGCCGCGTATTCCATACCGCATTCGGACATAGCGTTGAAGCCATGAAGTGCGTTGGGTTCGCGACAACTTTGCAGCGAGGCGCTGAATGGGCGGTTACAGGCAAAGTTACCTTAGCCGTTCCGCAGCGGTTTCCCACTGCCACTGAAGTCGTGGTGCACGAATGATATGACAACAACACGCCGCAATTTTCTTCGGTCCGCAGCCATCTCTGCCGCTGCCATCGGTCTCACGCCGGATGTCGCCCGCGCGGCCTCATCGAAAACATTCGCCCGCCCGTCCAAAATGAAATTGGGCACGGTGACTTACAATCTCGGCAAAGACTGGGACATTGAAACGCTGATCAAGAACTGCGAGGCGGCGCAGTTCGAAGGGGTGGAGTTGCGCACGACGCATCCGCATAAAGTCGAAGTCAATCTGACGAAGCAGCAACGTGCCGAAGTCCGCAAACGCTTTGAGGATTCCAAAGTGCAGTTGATGGGGCTGGGCAGCGCATTCGATTATCACACACCGGATCAGGCGAAGCTCAAAAAAGATATCGAGGCCACAAAAGAGTACATCGTGTTGGCGCACGACGTGGGCGCAAGCGGCGTGAAGGTGCGGCCCAATGGCTTGCCCAAAGAAGTGCCAGTCGAAAAGACGTTGGAGCAAATCGGTCGCTCGCTGCGCGAACTCGGCGAGTTCGGTGAAGGCTATGGAATCGCGATTCGGCTTGAAGTCCACGGCCAGGGCACGTCGCTGCTGCCGAACATCAGGAAAATCATGGATGTGGCGGATCATCGGAACGTTGGCGTGTGTTGGAATTCAAATGCCACGGATCTCGACGGCCAGGGCTTCGATCACAACTTCGACCTCGTCAAAAACAAAATTTTCAGCGTTCACATGCGCGACTTGTATTTGGAAGACTATCCGTTCCGCCGCCTGCTGACGCGGCTCAACGAGATCGGATTCGGCGGGTTCTGCCTCGCGGAGATTCCGGAGAGCAGCGATGCGGTGCGCGTAATGAAATATTTTCGGGCGCTTTGGCTCGCGTACCAGGATTTGTTATGACCCCTGCCGATCCAGGCAGCGACGCACGGCGGTGGCGAGTTGCGTCTCATCAAAAGGTTTCTCAAGGAAGTCGGCACCGTTTTCGGCTGAAAGCCCGTTCCCGGCAGCACGAGGGCTGTAGCCGCTGGTGTACAAAATTTTCAGGTTCGGTTTTTGCGCGTGAAATTGTTCGGCAAGCTCCTGGCCGCTCAGTCCCGCCGGCATGACCACATCGGTGAGCAGCAAACTGATATCATCGTGGTGCTGGTGCCAGACTGCGAGGGCTTCGATGCCGGACGAAGCTTCGAGCACGTGAAATCCATGACGCTCCAGCATAGTGCGCATGATGGATCGCAGGGGCGCTTCGTCTTCCACAACGAGCAGCGTTTCGCGACCTGAAATCTTCTGAGTGTCGCTGGTCTGGAGTTTGTCCGAGCCGGTGTAAACAGGGAGATAAATTCGTAGAAATGCGCTATGACCTGTTTGGCTTTCTGACTCAATCCATCCCTGGTGCTCCTTCGCTATTTGTTCCACAGCACGCAAGGGTGAGCATTCATTCGTCACCTCGACCGCAGATCGTTCCGTGGGTGCGGCGGCGGAATCGACGATGCCCAGGCAGACGAAGCGTCCCGGTCGCGCCTCTGGATGATGCGCTGCGTGAGCGGCGTCGATGTCGGCGATTGACGTGCTGACCAGAAGTTGTCCGCCATCGGGCATCGCTTCGCGCGCGTTGAGCGCAACGGTGAGGACACATTGTTCGATCAGCCGGGGATCGGCATGGACAAGCGGCAAATTGGAATCGTATTGAAACTCGAATTCAACGTCCTCGCCAATGGTCCGATGAAGCAGGCCGCTCATTTCCGCGAGGAGTTGATTCAAATCGATGGCATGCGGCTGCGGCGCAGTCTTGCGGCTGAAAGAGAGGAGCCGCGCGCTGAGTTTGCCGGCTCGTTCGGCGGCACGCATGATCTGCTGCACCGACTCTTCCAACTCTGGTGTGAGATGCGCCTCCGCGCGGATCAATCCGGCGTGGCCCTGAATTACCGTCAGAAGATTCCTGAAGTCGTGCGCAATTCCAGCCGCCAGCCGGCCGACGGTGGCCAGCCGCTGCGCCTCCCGCAACTCTGTTTCAAGTTGGCGTTTTTTACCCATAGGCAAACGCTCAGGCTAAACAGGCCGAAGCCTGCACTACAAGGATGTTTGGAAGCAGATTTGTTTCCAAACTCAGGGCGTTCTTCGAAATCCGGCAAATCCTGCCCACAACTGCTGAAGTGCATCAGCGCGCATCAAACCCGCAATCCGCGCCAGATCACTTCAATTTCATGTAGTGAAGAATGTCGTCGTAGACTCCGCCCTGATTCGAATAGAGCGCGTAGTTCTTCGCGGTCGCAAACCATTCGCGGGTCGTCGCTTTCTGCGTAGTGGCGGCAGTGAGGAGATCTTTGGTCCGGATGGGCGCGGGAACTCCTGATTTCATCGCCTCGCGCAATTTGTTTTCCACTGTGATGTCGATCACCGCTTTGAGGTCGGCGCCGGAAAACCCGTCCGACTTTTTCGTGACGGCATCCACGTGAATGTCCTCGACCGGCTTGCCTCGCAGGTGCAGACGCAGAATGGCGGAGCGCGCGGGCGCATCGGGAGGCGGCACAAAGAGAATGCGATCAAATCGACCGGGGCGTCGAAACGCGCTGTCGAGATGCCACGGAGCATTGGTCGCGCCGAGGATCAGCACCCCTTCGTTGCTCGACTTGATGCCGTCCAATTCAGAAAGAAACTGGTTAATAAGATGGCGCCCCGTGCTGGTCTTCATATCCATGCGGCTGGCGCCGAGGGCATCGACTTCGTCGAAGAACAAAACGCACGGTGCGTTTTGTCGCGCCTGCTCGAACAGTTGGTGAAGATTGCGTTCGCTATTGCCAATCCACATGTCGAGCACATCGTGAATGCCGACGGCGATGAAATTCGCCTTCACTTCCCCTGCCGTAGCGCGCGCCAGATGTGTCTTCCCGCATCCCGGCGGACCATACATCAGAATGCCGCCGCCGACACTCTTGCCGTAAGCCTTGAACATCTCGGCATGCGTGAGCGGGTAAATAATCTTAAGGCGGATTTCTTCCTTGAGCGCGTCCATGCCGCCGACGTCTTTGAACGTGATCTGAGGGCGCTCAATTTCTGTCCGCGCATCGCTATCATTTCCTTGCCAACTCGCGCGCACTCGCCCGTCCAAAATCTCGTCCTCATCAGCATCACTGGAGAACGGCGCTGTGGCTTCGGACTCGGGTTCGGGGGCGAGCTGGATGCCAAATCGTTTGGCAAAGTCGGGATCGGCAGCCGACCGGTCCTTTGCAACGCCGCGTTTGTACTGTTCGACGGCTTGTTGCACTTCGCCCACCCCAGCGAGCAGGCGCGCATAAAAAACAAACGCGCGTCCCGGGGCGTCAGCGGACTTGGCGAGGTCTTCGAGAACGACGAGCGCGTGACTTGTTTTGCCATCCGCATGGAAAGCGCGAGCCAGGCCGAGTTTCAGAGCAGGGTGATTCGGCGCCAGCGCAAGCGCGGCGCGATATTCGGTGACCGCTTCGGCTGGCAAACCGGCACCGAGCAACGCATCTGCGAGCGCCTGGCGCAGCGGAAGATTTTCCGGAGAAAGGCGAACTGCTTCACGCAGTGGACGAATGTGCTCCGGTTCGCCGGATGGCATGCGGCAATTGTGCCCTGCTTACGGACGGAAGCGAAGCAGAAACTGTCGCCGCCGAGGTAACGAGGCTCACTATTTTGGTAGCAGCCGACATTAGAAAGACTCTAGCAGACCGGGAAATAAGAATTAGACCCTCGTTACCCCAGCTGCTGCGATCACTTCGCTTCGGCGCCAGGGGCGATCTTCGGCACGAGAGAGTCAGCCGGATTGGCGGTCGATGGCTTGATCTCGGTCGGTGGAGGAGTCCTGGTCTGGCCCTTCTCGTCTTTCTTCTCTTCCTCCTTCTTCTCCTCCTTCAGCAGGTCTTTGCGATCCTTGAAAAACGGATCGAGCGTGTACTTCGGCACCAGGTAAACCCATTTTTCAAACGCCTTCTCGTTCTTCAATTTCTCTTCCTGTTTCGAGAGTTTCTCTTTGAATTCTTTGTCGAGCTTTTCCTTGTCCTCCGGCTTCTCGTCTTTGCCCGGAGTGCGCTCTTTCTGCAAATTCGCGCTCACGGCGATTTGCATGTAATGATCGTCCTTGTTTTCGGCTTTTTTGCCGACCTTCACGTCGTAGTGAAATCCGTCGAAGGTATCGATCTTCGCGATCGCGAGTGGCTTATCAAGGCCCGTCGCCTCGGGTCCGGCGTTCGTCGCCACATCGTTGAAGCTCGGGTACGAGAGCACGCTCGTTACGCTGGAAGCCTTGCCGCTGTCCAACTCTTCCTTGCCTTTGGCGTCCGCCAGACGCCATTCGTTGGTCTGGCTCTCTTTGATTACCGACCAGTTGTTGGTCGCATTAGTGGACGTGACCAAGATCGACTTGTGGCTCTCGATCTTGAAGAATTCTTTGTCGACCCAGTCCTCGGGTTTCGCTTCGATGTTGCTGAACGCTTCCGAGACGATGCCAACGGTCTTTGGATCATTGCCTACCATAATGAAACGGCCATTTGGCCACGACCCGCCGCCGTAGGGCGAATTGCCTGGGCTTTCTTTCATCTGCTTTTTGCCGAGGAGCAATGACGCCGCCGTTTTGCCCCCCTTTTCCTTGAAGTCAACGACGGTTGCAGAATTGGTTCCTTTATCGGGTGGGGTGAGTTCAAGTCGACCCAACTGCTTCTCGTTAACGCGCACAGGTTGGGCAACTTTCAGGTCGTAAACCTTGCGAAGGAAATCGCTGATGTTGCCGAAATTGGCCGGATAGGCGTTCCTCTCCTGGACCACCCAAATCTCGTTCTTCTTCGCGAGAGTGACTTCACCATCGTGTTGCTTAATCCGGATCTGTTCGATCTCGTTGACGGGAAAGTTTTTGACGACCTTGCCGCCGAGCTGCGAATCGGAAGCTTCCCAGCTCTTATTCTGGTTTTTGTACACCAGCAGCCCCGCGCCGCCGATGATCACGACCGCTAATATGAGTGTAACAACTTGTTTGCGATTCATTTTGCGCTAGCACGTTTGTTTTTGTAGACCGCGAGGGCAAGCCCGAAGACGGCGACGAAAGCGGGCATGCCAAAAATATTCGCCCACTTGCGCCAGTTCTCGGCCCAATCGATTTCAGCCCGGGCCTGCTTGCGAACGTCTTTGAGTTCGCGTTTCTTCTCGGCCTCGACCTTGCGAAATTTGTCAATCTCCGCCTGCTGTTCCGGCGAAAGAATAAAGCGCTGCTGCCCTTTTTCTTTCTTCGCCTGGAGCTCGTTGAGCTTCGTCTGCGCTTCGCGCAGTTTCTCTTCGAGTTCCTTTAGTTTGCCGCGATAGCGCTCTTCGGCTTTGGCCTGGATTTCCTGAATCTTCGTGAATGGCCGATTCAGCGTCGCACGGCTGCGCACTGCAATCAGGTTGCTGTCGCCCGACAACTGCTCGACGACATTCTGCGCCAGATTCAAATTGCCGTTGCGCGGAATGACGATCTTCTGTCCGAAGATATTTTGGATCTGCACGCAAAACTGATCGTGCAGCATGTCCGCGTCGCCGACCAGGACGACTACGCCCTCGGTCTTCGATTCCTTAAGCGACTCGTCGGCCTTCTTCTCTTCCTTCTTGTCGTCTTTCTTGTCGTCTTCAGACTTTGTATCCGCGGGTTTGCCGTCAGGGAAAGCGGTTTTGAATTTCCCGACGAGGCGAATAGCAAGAGCATTGGTGACGCCCGACGGCTTGAAATCCTTCATCACGGCGTCGCTTCCCATTTGGGCCATGAAGCCTTCTACGAGCTGTGAGTCGGGACTGGTGTGCAACAGCACGGTCTTCTTCAGGCCATCGGCGGGCGTGCCGGTGAAAACGCCGGCGAAGGGCAGAAACAGATTATCCATCTGGCTGGTCACGACATCGTTGGTATTGACCGCCTTGGCGTTAAGCGACAGAACGGCCGGGAACTCTTGTGCTTCACTGTTGGGCCGTTGAACCCTGGTTTTGAAATTCACGTCCGCAACGACTTTCGTCGCATCGAAACCCACGCCCCAGGCTTTGAGCAGTTTGTCCATTGTGGAGCCCGCGTTCATGTTGGGCATCATCGGATTCTGTGGATCACGCCCTTCCATCGCGAAATGCGGATCGAGAAATGCGACCAGCTTTCCCCCGCGCAGGACAAATTGATCGATCGCGTACTGCGCTTTGTCCGTGATGTTCTTCGGATGAACGACCAGCAGCACCTTCACGTCGTCATCGATCTTGTCCACGTCCATCTGGATTTGCTTTACCTCAAAGTCGCGCTTCAATTCGTTGATCACCACCCATGGTTCCTGAGGCTGTTGGCCCATGCGCATCATCATCGGGTTCATGGGCTGGCCGAACATCGGCAAGCCGGTCATGACACCCACCACCGGTTTCTCAGGATGCGCGACGCGCGAGATCGCGCGGGAGATGTCGTACTCGAGCAACTTTTCGCGGTCTGGAGACAGGAACGGCAGCGCGGCTTTCGCATCGACAGAACTAACTGCAATTCCCAGGAAGAGCCGCTCGCCATTCTGCAGCATCTGGCCTTCAACTCCATCGAGCTGCGCCGAGTCCTCCGCGTCGGAGTCAGGCTTCGGATTGAATCGCTTTAATTCGATGTTGCCTTTGCCTTGCTGCTTGTATTCGCCGAGCAGGTCATCGACGCGTTGCGCGTAAGCCTTGATCGGCGCGGGAATCTCCTTTTCGCCTTGCGTGCAATAGAACCGGATTTCGACCGGCCCATCGAGCTTCTTCAGGATGGCGGCCGTGCCGGGTGAAAGGGTGTAAAGGTTCTCTTCCGTGAGGTCGACGCGCTTCTTCGCGAAACTGAAGATGAAGTTCAGCGCAACGATAACCACGAACATCGCTAATACGCCAACGACCGAATAAAGCAGTACCTCTATTTGCTTCTTTTTCATACCGAATTCTTAATCTTAATCGTAATCTTGATCCCTTTTCAGATCTTCAATGTCCCGACCGTAGATTGCGAATGATCACGCCAGTCACGAACAGCGAAAAGCCGATCAGTGAGATGAAGAAAATCAAATCGCGCGTGTCCAGCACACCCCGCTGAAAACGGTCGAAATGCGGGATAACGCTGAACGCCGTGATCAGACTCACAAGCCACTCAGGCGCCCAACTTACGAGCAGATTCGTGACGGGCGGCCAGCCGGCCAGGATCAGAAACAGGCACACAACCACCGAAACGATGAAGCTGATTACCTGATTGCGGGTCATTGCCGAGGTCACGCAGCTTATCGCCAGATACGCTCCGGCCATCAGGAAACTTCCGATGTAAGCGCAAATGATCACTCCGCCATCCGGATTTCCCAGGTCGGACACCGTCAGCACCAGCGGAAATGTGAGGAACAGCGCTAGGCCCAAAAACAGCCATGATGCGAGGAACTTCCCGACGATCGCCTGCCAGGCGGTGATGGGCATTGTCAGCAGCAATTCCATCGTGCCAAGCCGCCGTTCTTCAGACCACAGGCGCATGCCTGCTGCCGGCACGAGGAACAAATAGAGCCAGGGATGCCACAGGAAAAACGAAACCAGGCTCGCTTCATTGCGCTCGAAAAATCCCCCGAGCATAAATGTGAAAAATCCGGACAGCAGCAAAAAGATAACGATAAATACGTACGCCACGGGCGACGCGAAATAGCCGCCCAGTTCCCGTTTGGCGATGGTTTTGATATTGGCTACGGTAGCACTCATCGAGAATTCTCCTTCACAGTGTCGGGAAGGGTGATCGCGCGGAACACTTCGTCCAGGCGTCCTTCCTCAGTATGCAATTCCTCAATTTTCCAATTTTCCTTCAACGCGACTTCGGCGACGTTGCGAGCAAGCTCGCCATTCTTCTGGTTGCCTTGCGGATAAACACGCGCCCAAACCCCCTCGGGCGATTCCTTAACAATCGCGGCCTTGCGCGCGGTCGGAAGCTGGCCGAGCCGTTGCCGGACAACGTCCCCATTGGCGCCCAGCACTCGCAAGGAGACCGCGCCGGCGTAATCCGACTTCTGTTTGAGTTCTTCCGGCGTGCCATTGGCCACAATCTTGCCGCGGTCGATGATGATCGCCCGCGAACAAACCGCTTCGACCTCTTCCAGAATGTGGGTCGAGAAGATGATCGCTTTCTTTTCACCCATGCGGCGGATCAAATTGCGAACCTCGTGCTTTTGGTTTGGATCCAACCCGTCGGTCGGTTCGTCCAGCACGAGGATTTCGGGGTCATGAATGATCGATTGGGCGAAACAGGTGCGGTGGCGGTAGCCTTTGGAGAGCGTATCGACGCTCTGGTGGACCACGCTTTCGAGGAAACACATTTCCACGACACGGCTCACAGCCTTTTTTCTGGCCTCGCCGCTCAGGCCGCGCAGTTCGGCGGCAAAGTTCAGGAAGCCGCTAACAGTCATGTCCGTGTAAGCAGGCGCATTTTCCGGCAGATAACCGATCAGCCGCTTCGCCGGAATCGGATTTTCCACCATGTCGAAGCCGCCGACGGTGACCTTGCCTTCGGTGGGCGGAATAAACCCGGTGATCATGCGCATTGACGTGGACTTGCCGGCGCCGTTGGGTCCGAGAAAACCAAGCACTTCACCCCGTTCTACAGAAAACGAAACGCCGTCCACGGCCCTTTTGGGGCCGAACGTTTTCACTAAATTGTCGACTTTTATCATGGTAACAATGCCCTTTCCCCGAAAAAAAACAGCCGGTCGAGATAACTCATCTACAACCGGTTGTAAAGTGTTTTCCGCCAGGAAATTGGCAGTCTTTAAACTATCTGAGTACCAGCCTGACTCAACCAAAAATGCTGGCTTGAATTAGAATCTTAACATTTGTTCGTGTTCAAATTTCTGCAAATACCGGCACGAAGCACCGTTTACCGGCCTATTTTTCCGAGAGTTTTTGAAAATACTTCTGGATTCGGCCCCGGTATGCGGGCGGGAGCCGCGCCGGATCGATATTCGTCACTTCGACTTTCTCCTCTTTCCGGGCATCCTGCCCCTTCATCTCCACCGAAAAGCGTTGCAGTTCATCCATCAGTTTCTTCAGGTCGGCAACTTCGGGGCCTTGGGCCGGCTTAAGCGCCTGTTCCAGCCGCAGGAGAATCTGGTTTCCCCGTTCATTGCTGCCGTATTGGTTGCGCAACCCGGTTTGCAGGTTAAAGAGTGCTTCCTGGCCCTGCTTGCCCTCGTTTTGGCTGTTTTTCTGTTTTTCAAGCTGTTTGATCAGGCTTTCGAGCTGCGCCAACCCCCGCTGCAGGCTTTCGTCCGCATCCGGCTTCAACGCATCCGACTTTTGGGCCGCCTGGAGCGCCTTTGGCAGGCTCTTCTCGAAAGCTTTGCTGACTTGCGCCAGTTCCTGTCCGGCCTCGCCGGCGGATTGTTTTCGTTCCTCGGGCGTCGGGGCCTGGCGCACCCTGGAAAGAGACTGGTTGATTTTCGACATGTTCGTCCCGCTTAACGCGTTCCTCAGTTCCTCACCGAAAGCCTCGCGCGTGGGGTTCTGTTCCGCAGCCTTCTTCAATTCCTGTACCGTTTGCTGTGCCTGTGCCGCAGCGCCTTGCATCGTCTCCGGACTAAGGCCATCAACTGAGTTTTGACACTCCTGCATCGTCTGAGTTTGACGGTCGAGCATCTGCTTTAGCTTGTGCGCATCGGCGAGTTGTTGATTCGCTGACTTCTGCTGCAAGGCGTCTTGCAATTTTTCCAGCTTGTCGACGGTTTGCTGCGCGTTCGTACGGGCGACGGTGTTTTGTTTCGCCAGCGCTTCGGCCGTGCGACCCATCGCGTTGGTTACTTCATTGTACTGCGGCTGCGCGTCGCGAAAGGCGCCCGGATTTTGCGCCTGGAATTGTTCGAGCGCCGACTGCACCTGCCGCTGCTCATTCGCGAGCCGTGTGTAATTCGTGCGGGACTGCGCGCGGGCCTGCTGTGCGAGGTTCTTTTCGCGAGCAAGCGTCTTGTCGAGCAGTTCCGCCGCGGCCCGGGCCTGGTTGCGGTATTCCGCAATTTCTTTCAGCGCCGTTTGGTCCGATGCCGTTGCCTGCTGCGCGTCCTCCCTGGGCTCTTCGAACGCCGACGGATTTTCTGATACGGCTTTTTGAAACATCTTTCGCGCGGCGACAAGTTCCGCCAACGCGCTGCGCTCCCGATTCTGCGCCTCGGGAAACACATTGTCCGTGAGCGTTTTGGTCGCGTTTGCGAGTTCTCCCTCGGCCCTGGCGAGTTGATCGAGCGCTTCGCCAATCGGTTTGTTCTCCATTTCCGTCGCCATTTTTGCGTAGAGATGGTTCACGGAACTGCCGAGATCTGTTTCCGCTTCCGCGAGTTTCAGCCGGTCCTGTGTTTCAATGTTTGGCTGCGGTGGCGGATTTTGCACGTGTTGGTGCGTTTGCCGAATCACATGCTGCTGGCGCGAGATCAACGCGGTAAGCTCATTAAGGCATTGATAGGCTTGTCCGCCCTCGCCACCCGGAAGTTTCAAAATATCCTCACGGAACGGCCTCACTTCCATGAAGTAAACGTCCGACGCAAAGGAGCTAAGCTTATCCGTGTTTGCTTTCGCGTAATAAGTCAGCACGTCCCAATCCGTGAGCCGCAGTTCATCCAGATATACCATCGGTTCATAAGCGGCGAAACGCGGCTCGGCCGGCGGAGGCAGGTCGTGCACTGCTTCCGTGCGCCCGTTAATCGTGCTGGACCACCCGACCTTTTGCAGCGGATCGGTCGCTGCAGCTTCGATATGAATCGGAACGACATCGACTTTCGTCACCTGAAGATCGCGCGCCGGGTCGGTGATCCGCACCTCGCCCCACGGTTGCTTCTGTTCGGCAATGTTGTTCGTTGGCAGGGCGAGTTCCGGAGAATTGTCGGGCGGGGGTTGTGGCGCATTGTTCGCCTGTAATCGCTCCTGATATGCGGCCATGTAACGACTCCAGGGCGAGTAGTGATTGTAGACCCATAGCGTCACAAGCACGACTGCCAATGCCGCCCACATGTGAACCAGAGGCCGTATCGCAGCCATCCGCAGGCCTGGCCGCGCTTGCGCCAGAATGCTTTGGGCTTGTTTCACGATGCGCTGGTGAAAACTTCGCAGGAGCGTATTGCGCCGCGCGGCCCCCTCGAGAAAAACGGATGTATTGACCCGATCCTGCAACGGCGAATGGCCGCGTTCCAGCACTGCCGCCAGCCACGCGCGTGGAGGCGAATCCGTCGAAACACACGCTGCGATGATGACCCAGGTCAACGCCGCTGCCCCAACCAGCAGACCAAAGAGAAGCCGCACTGCCCACGGCGACACGTTCCAGCCTTCGATCAGCGCCCATGCGATCAGCAGAAGAATTCCACAAATGATTATCGCCAGCGTTGAGGTGTATTGCAGCAGGCGCAAACCACGCCAGCGCGATCTGGCGCGATTCAGATTTGTCTCCACCACAGTCCTTGGAGTCATGCCTGTGCCTTTCTGCCCGATGCCCAGAGTATCTCAATTGCCAGCACGAAAACAACCCCCAGCATTAGCCACCACCACCAATGTTGCCGCAGGATTTGGCCGCGCGAAAGGCCGAAGGCGGCAGTGCTCACGACGCGATTCGGCCCATCGGCCGAGTTTTGAGCGGTCCACACGCTCAGGGCCTCAGGTCTGGCCAAATACGTCAATTGCGATTCACGCGGCGGCGGATTGACCGCGATCATTCGTTGCATGGTGCCCGCCGTATCGTGAGTGATCACATAAACACCAGGTTTATCGGGCATTTTCACCTGGGCTTTGCCGCCACTTACCGGAAAGCGCGTGCCCTCAAGGATCAGCTCGCGCGCGGTCGTATCGTCGGGCAGGGTGAGGGTTGCGCTTTCAGCCGATTCAAAAATGTCCGGGTCCTGACCCGCCGGTCTGCAGTGCTGTAACGCGAGATCAAGGAAGGGAATGAAACTCAAGTGCAGCGGCCATGACGTCTGCTCGCGCTCAAAACCGAACGTCGAAACGAGCAACTTGCCGGGAAAGCGCGTGCCCTGAAACAGCAAGACGTCGCCCGCTTCGCCAAAAGCCAGCGGTATGCCCTCGGTGAATTTTACTCGCGTATGCCTGTGTACTTTCACTTCGCTCAAGTTACCATAGTCCGGCGAGCGGAAGGGATGAAAGATCGGATGCTGTGATGAAACGTAGGTAAGATTGCCGCTGCGCGTCGATTCAGCCGGTGAATCCGCGTCAATGCCAAGTTCCCTCAACGCGCCGGTCACCGCCGGCGTAAGCCGGTTGGCCAGCAAAATTACTCCGCGGCCATTCGTCAGATAGCGCCATACCAGCTTCCGGGCATCCGGCGATTGAAGGTAAGCGCTTTCGATGCACAACACTTCCGCGTCGTTCCCGGACGTGAGTTGCTGCGCGATTTGCGCCGGATCAATCACTCTCGCCGCCCATTGGCCTTTCATCACTTCCGGGGACAACGCCAGTCGCAGGTAACGCGATTGGGCGAGCACCGCGACGGTGCCTTCACGCACGGGCGGATGCACGAAATACAAGCGATTGTCCGCGGGCAGTGCGTCACCCGCACATTGAGCAGTCAACTCGCCGCTCACCCAGCGATTGGGATCTGCTTCCCACTGTGTCTGGAGCGTGATCGCCTCGGGCTTCTTCTGGAGCTCAAGCGTCTTGTTCAATATGACCTCTTCACCTGCGCGCAACTGCACCTCGGCCTGTCCAGAGCTGCCGTCGTGTGTGAGCTTTGCCGTGAACATCACGACGGATTTGTCGCCAAGAAAAATTCGCTGTAGCTTTGGATCCGAGAGCGACAAATTCGGAGCGCTCGCGGCCGGCGGAGGGCCGACGGTCACATCGACTCCTTGCAAAAATGGCGCCGTGTTTAAATTCTCGGTCCATTGATTTTCCTGGTTGTCACCCCAAAAAAGGATGCGGCGTTTTTCACCGAAGGAATTCGCCAGCAACATGTTTGCCTGGCGAAACGCGGCCAGATACGAGCCGCGTTGGTGTGAGGGCTGCAGTTCCTTCAGTCGCTGCTGAATTGTCAGGCGATCGTCGCCAAAACTGCTGATCACACGAGGTTGCCCGGTCAGTTCAACGACCGCAACCTGCACATCGGGCCCAACTCCGGCGACTTCTCGCGCAAGATCATCGCGCGCTTTAGTGAACCCATCGTTCGCCTGATGGCTGAAGGTATTGTCGAGGACGTAAACCCGGCTCTCACGAATCACGTTCGGCTTCGAGTGCCGGATATATGGCCACGCAAAGGCGCCCGCCAACAACAAAATCGCGAGCGTCCGCGCCGCAAACAAAAGAATATCCCGCAAGCGCATCGGTTGCCGCGCCGGCACGGGATTGTCGTCGAGAAATCTCAACGTTGAAAACTGCAGGATGCGCGGGTCGATGCGACGACGCAGGTGCAGCCAAATCGGCGCCGCAATGCCGAGGGCTCCGAGCAGCGCCAATGGGAACAACAGCGACATTATTTGTACCTCTTTCGCTCGCGCAGGAACATCGCGAGCGCGTGGCCGGGATTCTCATCGGTCCGCACAACGCAATGTGCCATTTCCAGCCCGCGAAACAACTCGCGATAGGCCTCCATGAAACGGTTAAATCGCTCCAGGTATTTTTGGCGTACCGCCGTCGGATTGATCGAGCGCTGAGTTCCCGTTTCAAGGTCCTGGAACACGCGCCCTTCAGTGAAAGGAAAATCCGTCTCATCCTGGTCAAGCACCTGAAAGACGATGCATTCGTGCCCGTGAAAGCGAAGCTGCTTGAATCCAGAGGCCACCTCGTCGGCCGGCTCGAGCAAATCCGAAAACAGCAGAATCACGCTGCGCCGATGCACCAGCCGGATCGTATGTTTTAGCAATTCGGCCAGGCATCCGCCCCCTGCGGGGCGTAATTGCTCGAGGTGCCGCAGCATCAAACCGAGCTGACTCGGCCGTTGTGATGGGCGGATGAATTTCGGCGCCACAGGGTAGGACGCGGTGTCCTCGCCGCGCCGCGAGCCGCCAACACTGCCTCCCAACGTCACCATTCCCGCTGCGTCATTCTGCCGCAAAAGAAACCATATCAGCCCCGCCGCCAGCAGACGCGCGCAATCCAGTTTAGATCCCCATGCCGCGCTCCCTCTATAAGCCATCGACGCGCTCGTATCGACAAGAACATAAAACCGCACGTTGGTCTCCTGCATGTAGCGCTTGATGCAGAGCCGGTCGCTCCGCGCGAACAATCGCCAATCCAGGTGCCGCAGGTCGTCGCCCGGCTGATAAGTCCGATAATCGCTGAACTCGACACTGAATCCACGGAACGGACTTTGGTGCAGGCCCGACAGAAATCCCTCCATGAGATACCGCGCCTTGAAGTCGAGCCCTTCCAACGCGGCGAGCGTGCGCGGGTCGAACGACTGGGCGAAGCTGGGCATCGTGGCGGATTATCTCACTTTCCACTCCAAAATGCCTCCGGAAAAATTTGGCCGCAGACGGACCTCGATGCGCAAAGCCGTCGTTTGGACGGGCGGAAATGTTGCGCGATTGTAATCATTCAGGTCCGTTCCGAATCTTGCGTCCACAGGTTTCCACCCATTTCCCTGCTTGTAGAGCAATTTCCAGGATGCCGGCGCGCGAGATCCTCCTCTTGGCGCGTCATCGAACCAATACACCGCAACCTCGCTGACCCTGCGCGGACTACCGAAGTCGTACTGGACCCATTCAGTCGTCCCCCGGTGGTCCCACCAGCTGAACCTTGGGATACTGCCGTCATTCGAGCTTTTCGGTTCCTTGCCATCGATCATCGCTTCCACCGAATCGTTGACGAAACAATGCGAAGCGGAAACCGGCGGCGGTTTTGGTGCCGCCCATACGTGCGCCGATTCGGAATTGCCAATGACCGGCAACGACGCAATCCGCAAACGCGCTGCGCCCATCGGGATAAGCGTGATTTTCTCGACCGGTTCATCCGACTTCACCGGGTTCGCCTGCAACTTGTTAATCAAGCCAAGTCTGTCCATGGTCCATCCGGGGATTCTCTTGCCAGCGGCGCGGATCGCAACAGGCGTTGTTTCCGGCGTGAAAGGATTTTCCGGAAGCGGTCCTGACTTCTTGTTCACGTTGAATGATTTCACCGGCGTCTGCTCGTCGAATAGCAGCCCGTAATTCCAAGGGGTAGTCGGATACACCTCCCACTCAGGCCAGGCATCGCTGTTGCCGTAACGCACCCATTTTTCCCCGATCTTCAGCGCAAACGTGAGCGGCCCGTAGTCCACGGAAACCGCATCCTGATTCTTTGGCCACTTCCGGAGGCTGATGCGCATCGGCAGGCGCAACTCCACCGTGTCGCCGTCTTTCCATTCTCGATTGATTACGGCGTAAGAGGGCGCCGTGCTCTTCAGCGAAGCAGGGCGGCCATTGATCTTCAGCGCCGGTTCCTCGCACCACCGCGGAATCCGCAAATAAAGCGGGAACGTCGTTGCGCCCGGCGCCGAAACTTTCAAACGGATTGTATCATCAAATGGGTAATCAGTTTCTTCGGTGATTTTAACCGTTACACCACTGCCGACCTTCGCGCTCACACTGCAGGGCGCATACAGCGACACACAGAGGCCGCGGTCATGAGTGGCGAGCCAAAGTTCCTCCGCGAAATAAGGCCAGCCGTGTGACACGTTGTGCTGACAGCAACGATAAACTTCGAACGGGCTGAACGAAAACATCGTACCCCCATTCTCGATCCCGGGCGATTTGTTTTGCCGGTCCAGTTGTACCATGTTTGCGCTCGTCAGGTAATGCAGCCCTTTCCGATCCGGCGTTAGCGCCGCGGGAAAAGAATTGAATGCGATCTCTTCGCATCGATCGGACCACAGCGGCTCTCCGGAAATTTTCGTCAGCATCTCGAAGCTGTGCATGAATTCGACGATGCCGCACGTCTCGAAGCCTTGCCGCGGATCCTGAAAACCAGGCCGGCAATTCTCATCTCCCGCGAAACCGCCGCCGGGAAACTGCCCATACATGTCCATGACCTTCTGATAATTGCGCTCGGCCGCGTCTAAAAACTTTCGGTCCCTGGATTGCACGTAAAACACGCCCGGTTCGCGGAAACCCTGGGAAATGTTGACGTTGTGCCAATTGATCACGTCGCTGCTCCAATTCGCCATGTTCTGGTGAATCTTCTTCGTGAGATCGAGCAGGAACTTGTCGCCTGTTCGGTTATAGAGCCAGTGTGCCGTCTCGATGTTGTCGCCAAATCGGATTTTCGGCCAATACCCGTTGCCGAACGTGTCCGGAGGTTGCTGGTTGAGCCACTTGTGATATTTCGTCATGAACGGCAGCACACGCGCATCCCCAGTGTATTCGTAGAATGACTGCAAGACGTTGAGCATCACCATATGCGGCCATAGGTCCGGCTTGCCTTTGAGCGACGTTTTGAGCGACCGCGGTCCGAACCAGCCACTCTCTTCCTGGCTCGAGAGCACCGCGTCGATCCACTTGCGCGCCTCCCCGATGATGCGCTCGTCTTTGAGCACATACCCCAGGTCGCCATAGCCCTTGAGCCAATAGGGCAACTCCTCCCAGCCGCTGTGTCCTTCGCCTTTTGCGGAGGCCCAGGCGTTGCTCTCAAAATTACACCACTTCGAAATCTCCGGCAGGCGCCCGGTCATTCCGTTCGCTTCAAGTTCAAGTTGATGGCGCAACCAGCCACGCGGTTCAATCGCGCCAATCGGCAGTTTGATCAACGGGCTCGGCAGGAGCGGCTCGCGATTTCCAGAATAATTCGCCGCCTCATTTCCTTGCGCTCGGATTTCGCGAACCGATTCGACGGGCACGCGGTCTGCAGCAAACAGACTCACTGGCAGTAAGTAAACGAAGAGGGCTTTCATGTCGCGTTCGATGCTGGACGCCGCGTGCAGCGAAATCAATCGCGTTGTGAGGCGCGTTATCATTGCGAACCGCAGCTGAGTGCGCGAACAATCAGGCGTGAAGCGAATCGTGGATGCATGCTGGTTTTGTGCGTTGGCCCTGCTGGCAAGTGCGGGTTGTGCCACTCACGAAACATCGGTGCATGCGCCGGACATAGCAGAAACGAAGGCAGTGCGGTTTCTAATGCGCGAGGTGCCCGCGTGGTCGCGCCAGAACAAGTGTTATTCATGTCACAACAACGGCGACGGCGCACGAGCGCTCTATGCGGCGATGAAGAAGGGCCACCAGGTCTCTGAGAACGTGTTGGCGGACACCACCGCATGGCTCACGCAGCCAACAGGTTGGGACAACAACAAAGGCGACCCGGGGTTCAGCGATAAACGGCTGGCGAATATCCAGTTTGCCGCCGCCCTTCTTGCGGAGCTCGAAGCCGGAGATGTGAGGGACCGCAGTGCGCTCAAGCAAGCCGCCAGAAAAGTCGCGGCTGATCAGGGCGAAGATGGCGCGTGGCGGATCGATCCGAAAAACACCGTCGGTTCACCGGCCACTTATGGAACGACCCTCGCTACGTACATGGCCTGGCGGATTTTGCGGAACACACGCACCGAAGCACCAGCCCGGAGAAAAGCCGAGAAATGGCTTCGCAGCGTGCACCCAAACAACATTCCGGAAATCGCCACATGGTTGTTGGCGTCGAGTGAATTGCGCGCACTTCGTCCGAAGCAGAATGCGTGGTTGGCCACGATTCAGGCTGCGCAAACGCATGACGGCGGCTGGGGGCCTTACGCCGATGCGCCGCCGGAAGTGTTCGACACGGCGCTCGTGTTGCTCGCTCTGGCCGAGATTCACGACAAATCCGCCACGCGCGAAATGATCGAGCGCGGACGAAAGTTCCTGATCGGGGGGCAGAATACTGATGGCAGTTGGCCGGCGACGACTCGGCCGCGCGGCAGTCAAAGCTACGCCCAACTCATTTCGACGACAGCGTGGGCAGCAATGGCGCTGATGGCCACCGAGCCACCTAAGACACGTGGCGACGCAGCAAGTCTTTCAGATCGCTGACGAACAAATCGACATCCTCTTCCGTCGTGTCCCACGCACACATCAACCGGCAGCCACCCTTGCCAATGAAGTTGTAGAACATCCAGCCTCGCTCCCACAGGCCGTTGATGACCTTCGTTGGCAACTCAACAAAAACTGCATTCGCCTGCCGCGGGAACAGGACCTTAACTTCCGGCAAATCGCGCACCGACTGCTCCAGCCGCCCCGCCATCGCATTCGCGTGCCCGGCATGCCGAAGCCACGCACCTTCCTGCAACATCCCCACCCACGGCGCGGAGAGAAACCGCATTTTCGACGCGAGCTGGCCCGCTTGTTTGCAGCGGTAGTCAAATTCATCCGCGAGCTCGCTATTGAAGAACACCACGGCATCGCCAATAGCAGTCCCGTTCTTCGTGCCGCCGAAACAGAGCACATCCAGCCCGGCCTGCCACGTGATTTCCTTTGGCGCGACACCTAGCGACGCAACCGCATTCGCGAACCGCGCGCCATCCATGTGCATCCGCAACCCGAGCTTTTTGCACATGCTCCAAATCGCTTTCAGTTCGACGACGGAATACACAGTTCCCAATTCCGTCGATTGCGTGACACTCACGACGCGCGGCTTCGGATAGTGAATGTCGGTTCTTTTGAGCACGGTGCGCTCGATTGTTGCCGGATCGATCTTGCCGTTCTCGCCGGAGAGCAGAAGCACCTTCGTCCCGTTCGAGAAGAATTCCGGCGCACCACATTCGTCCGTCTCGACGTGCGCCGTTTCATGGCAGAGAATGCTGTGATACGACTGGCACATCGACGCCAGCGCGAGGGAGTTCGCCGCCGTGCCGTTGAACACGAAAAACACCTCGCACTTCGTCTCGAACACCTCGCGGATCAGGTCCGATGCCATCGCGGTCCATTCATCGTCGCCGTATCCGCACACGTGGCCATGGTTGGCCTTCGTCAGTGACGCCCACGCCTCGGGACACACCCCCGCGTAATTATCGCTGGCGAACTGCCGCCGGCCAGCCACCGGCTTCACGGTCAGGACTCTGCTCATGCGACCGAGCCTAGCGCATCAGGGGCTGTTTGCGCGACGATTTAACATTGGCCTTGGGCTCGGAAATCGCGAATGAACGCGAATTCACACGCATTCGGCCGGCGCGAGTCGCCGCCCGAAAATCAAGAACTTCAAAAAAGATTCGGGAACAACATGCATCGTTGTGACTCACACATGGGTGGAGGGCGTGTGCCTGATTTTCAGAAGGCGCCTGCTTGGTGAAGACAGAAATATAGAAATACAAATGCGAAATGAAAACGTACACTGATGACACGCTCACAAGTCTTTGCTCGCGGCGTCCTTCCTGGCTCAGGAAAACTCTCTGCCTTGGATTTCTGACTCTTATCACCCCCTGCGCAACCTGGCCAGCGGTAACCAATGTGGACATTGAGCCATTCTCCTTTAACCCGAGCAGCGTGACCATCGATGTGAATGACCAGGTCCGATGGACGTGGGTGTCGGACTTTCATGACACAACCAGCGATACCGGACTGTGGGGTTCGGGACTTCATAACACCGGGTTCACTTTCACCCATACCTTCACCACCGCCGGCACGTTCCCCTATAGTTGCACCTTCCATGGCTTTACCGGAGCTGTGAACGTCCAGGGGGGTAACACCTTCCCGACGGTCGCCATCACTTCACCGACCAACGGCGCTACGTTCACTGCGCCGGCCAATGTTCCCATCACCGCCACCGCCGAAGATGCGGGCGGCAGCGTCACGAACGTGTCATTCTTCGACGGGGCGACGTTTCTTGGTCAGACCAACAATACGCCTTTCACCGTCACAGCGAACCTGGCCGTCGGCGGTCACGGCCTCACGGCAGTGGCGACGGATAACTCCGGTCTTTCCAGCACCTCCAGCGTCGTGAATGTGACAGTGATTAGCGGCGGGAACACGCCGCCAGGTGTGACCATCACCAACCCTGTGGACAACGCGACGTTAAGCAGTTCCGCCAATGTGACGATTCGGGCCTCCGCCGAGGACAGCGACGGCAGCGTGACGAACGTTCAGTTCTTCGACGGGCTCGTGTCGCTGGGCAACGATACCACAAGCCCGTACAGTGTCTCAGCCCGGCTCTCGATTGGCGACCATACGCTGATCGCCGTGGCCACGGACAATCTCGGCGCCACTGCTACCTCGGCGCCGGTTCACGTAACCATGGCCCGATATCTGCCGGAGATTACGAACGGGAACATCGCCATCTTCCTGCTGCCGGTGGCCACGAACATGGCTGCGCCCGATTATGCGATCAGCCCGCCTGGTGACACTAACCGCCTGTTCGTCGTGGAGCAGAATGGGTTGCTGCGACTCATCCAGAATGGGACCCTGCTACCCGGAGCGGCCCTCGACATTCGAAGTCGAGTCCAGCCACCACTGAACCCGTCCAACGCCAATGACGAGCGCGGATTTCTTGGACTGGCGTTTCATCCCGGCTTCACCAACCCGGCCAGCTCTGGATATCTCACGCTCTACACCTACAACAGCGAACTGATACCGGCTGGAACGGCGCCAACGTATCCTGTGCCCACGACCGCGACCAACAACTACAAGAACGTCGTCAACGAGTGGAAGATTGACGCCAACGTGGTTGATCTTTCTTCGCGCCGGGAGGTAATCTCTTTTGGAAAAACCGCGGGGAATCATAATGGCGGCACTATCGTCTTCGGACCGGACGGCTACATGTATCTGGCTTTGGGCGATGGCGGCGATGCCAATGATGTTGGAGCCAGCCACATCGAGCCGGGTGGCAACGCCCAGAACCTGAGCACACCGCTCGGCAAAATGTTACGCTTTGACCCGCTTCGTCCATCCGTGACTCCGAGCAGCTCCGATCCTGTTAGCGCGAACGGCCAGTACCGCATTCCGACGAGCAACCCATTCCAGGGGCCGGGCCAGGTGCCGGAGATCTATGCTTACGGGCTGCGTAACCCGTATCGTTTTTGCTTCGACCGCGCCAATGGTGATTTGATCATGGCCGACGTCGGGCAGAACAACGTTGAGGAGATC
>Ga0193697_1000009_pt1 | contig 83719 bp, 70 predicted proteins | sample L3m2metaG_FD_145073 | JGI IMG/M metagenome (GOLD analysis project Ga0193697, IMG submission 145073) | Soil microbial communities from a riparian zone of the East river system, Colorado, United States - L3m2 | ecosystem: Environmental > Terrestrial > Soil > Riparian zone | place: USA: East River...
ATTGGCCGCTTCGGCGTGACCGGTTGTTTGCCGGGTTCCTGTTCGGTGATTTCAAAGAACGCTCGCCTGGACTGCGGCCCAAACATGCTGGTGATTCCCGTCAGAACGATTTTTGCGGGAGGTGTGACCTGGGTCTGATTGGTTTCGACGGGGGGTAGAGGCGGCGGTTTCAGACCAAAAATATTGCGATCGACGATAGCGGCGTAGGGATTGGGACTGGCGTGAGCCAAAGGCAAAGAAATGCCGAGAGCAATAAATCCGGCCAGAAGCGGAAAAACGGCTCGACGGCCAAGGGCAATCATCGACAATACCATAGCAGAGATCATCAGTAACACCACACCAAAGTGATAGTTTCAAAGCACCGAACCGAAGTTCTCAAAACACTGTTAATTTGCGCTCTGCTGGCAGGGGGCACCCTCCTGGCCTTTTGGCGCGTGAACTACGCCGGCTTCGTCAATCTCGACGATCCCGCCTACGTGACTGAAAACCTGCGGGTGCAGCGGGGACTTACCGGCGAAAATGTGCGGTGGGCGTTCTCGACCTTTTACTTCAGCAACTGGCATCCCTTGACGTGGCTCTCGTACATGCTGGATTGGCAGCTCTTCGGCAACAACGCGAGAGCGATGCACCTTATCAATCTGGCCTTCCACGCCCTTAACGGCGTGCTGTTGTTTCTCGTGCTCAAGCGAATGACTGGCGCGTTCTGGGCCAGCGGGGTTGTCGCGGCTCTGTTTGCGGTCCATCCGCTGCATGTGGAATCGGTTGCCTGGATTGCGGAGCGCAAGGATGTGCTGAGCACATTTTTTTGGATTCTCACGATGTGGGCGTACGTGGAGTACACGCGCCGGCGTTGCGCCGGATACTACACCGCGGCACTGGCGTTTTTCGCGCTCGGGCTGATGTCGAAACCGATGCTGGTGACGCTGCCGTTTGTTCTGCTGCTGCTGGATTTCTGGCCGCTGGGGCGGTTGAAGTTGGGAGGTGCGGAAGCAATAGGGCTCGACGGAGCTCGCCCCTCCGCCGGGAGGCTAGTTTTCGAAAAGCTTCCGTTCTTCGTGTTCGCGGGCGTGTCGAGCTATCTCACATTTGTCGCGCAGCGGCACGGGGAAGCTGTCGTCTCATTTGTCCGGCTGCCGTTTACAAGGCGTTTGGAGAACGTGATCGTCTCCTACGGGCGCTACCTGGAGAAGACGTTCTGGCCAACCGACCTTGTCGTTTTTTATCCGCATACGATCAACTGGACCCCGGCGCAACTGACGTGTTATTTCCTGCTATTCATTGGGCTGAGCACGCTGGCGGTGGTGGTGGCGCGGCGTTCACCGTGGTTCTTTGTGGGGTGGTGGTGGTTCGTCGGGACCCTGGTGCCGGTGATCGGTCTTGTGCAAGTGGGCAGCCAGTCGATGGCGGACCGCTACACGTATGTGCCCCATATCGGCTTGTTTATCGGGCTGGTATGGACGGCGCGCGAGTGGGTGATCGGCAAGCGTTTGGGTCCCTTTGCTGTCGCGGGGGCGGCGGCGGCGATCGTCGGCCTTGGCGTGGTAACGTATCGGCAGACCGGCTATTGGAAGGACAGCACGACGTTGTTGACTCGCGCACAAGGACTGACACGGGCAAACCCGCTGATACTAAACAATCTGGGCAACGAACTGTTTTACGAGGGGAAACTTGAGGAAGCACTCGCGAAATTCAAAGCAGCGCTGGAAATTGTTCCGAACGACGACCTGACGCTGGAAAACATAGGCGCTGTTTATCTTCGCCAGGGAAAGGTCGACCAGGCGATCGAACAGTACCGGGCCGCTCTCCAGTGCGCACCGAAGAAAGCCGGGGTGAATTTCAACCTTGGTCTGGCGCTGGCAACGAAGAGGGATTATCAGGAGGCACTCAAGCATTACCGCCGGGCACTGGAGGCGGACCCGCTGCACGTGACGGCGCATTTGAGCGCGGGAAATGCGTACGCGGCGCTCGGGGATACGGAGGCTGCGATCACAAACTATCTGGCAACGGTTGCGATCAAGCCGGATTTTGCACAAGCCCATTACAATATTGGAAACGCCCGGCTCAGCCAGGGACGGCTCGATGAAGCCATTAAATATTTGTCGAACGCGGTGCGCATCGACGATGGCTATGCGCGGGCGCACTCGCAGATGGGAACGGCCCTCCAGCAATCAGGAAAGAACGCCGAGGCGATGAAACATTTCGAGCGGGCCATCGCGCTCGATCCAGGCGATGTTTCGGCGCGGGCCCAATTGGCTGGTCTTTTTGCGGCCACGGGCCAAACGGAAGCAGCGATCAACCAGTCGCGGGAGGCGCTGAAGGTGACTCCTGACGCGGTGCTGATTCTAAACAACCTGGCCTGGATGCTCGCGACGACTCCGGAGGCGAAACTTCGCAATGGGGCGGAGGCGGTTCGCCTGGCGGAGCGGGCCGTTGAATTGAGCCAGCGAAAAGAGGTCTTTTTTCTCGGCACGCTGGCGGCAGCTTACGCGGAAGCCGGCCGGTTCGAGGACGCGATCAAAACCGCGGAGGAGGCGGTGGCGCTGGCAGAAAAAAATGGCCCGACACCGTTGGTGTCAAAAAACCGCGAACTTCTTGCTGTGTATCGCGAGCACCGGGCATGGCGCGAGCCGGTTCGGGCGCAGTGAATTATGTCGGTCGCGAACGGCGTCGCGACCCTACCATCAATTATCGGTCGCGAACCCTAACCTGGTAGGGCCGTCACGCCGCTGACGGCCGTAACTGATTCTACGGGCCAACGGTGTAGGTGCGATTCCAGGTAGTAGCAGGCCCGGCCCGGAGAAAGAAAAAGCACTCGCCAATGCGGACCACGGGTGGTTGGGTCGAATCGCCTGTCCACGCTCCCTCGGAGAAGGTCTGGATTGAATAGCCAACGCCATTCCAACGGAAAATCGTGTCACCTTCAGCGATGGGAAAACCAAGGCCAGTCGGAGGGGCCAGGTTCAAAGGGCCGGATTCGGGGAGCGGGTTGCTGAGAAGATTCCAACCCTGCGGGATCGCGACGGAGCGGCTCATCGGGACCTCGCCGAGAAAGCGTTGGGAAAACGCGGTCTGTGTTGCCAGAAAAGCGCCTTCGCCGGGGCCGAGTGTCAGTTCGGGATGCCCGCCCTGCCAGTCGCCCTCAGTGTAGAAGACAATGGTGAAACCCTGGGTCGCGGGTTTGAACTTGAAGAGCGTTGTGTTCTCCGGAGGAGACTTGAATAGATTGGTGACGGTGTCGCTGAAAGTGGTCAACTGGTTGGCAATCATCGAAAAACCGCTGGGCATCCCCAAACGGTAATAGCCGACGGCATTCGACGAAAACACCGCACCGTCATGAATGCGGTAAAAGCGTTGGTTAACGACCGCGGAGTCTGGATCAGTATAGACATCAGTTTGATTGCCAAGGGTAATCCATTGTCCCCTGATCGTATCGGCGCGTTCGAGCGTGTGAGTGCCTGTGAAGACGATATCTACCAGCGCTCCGTTTTCACGGATGGCAAGACCCGGCGTTTGGGCGTAGGCACCGAGCGCGAGGACAGTAAAAGTGAGTGGGTAGAAACGACGTAACGACAAAACTATGTTCATAAGTGCTTTCTGCAGTGGTATCAGGTTTACCGTGGCCAAACCTGCACGGTTTTACAAGCAAAATCGGTACGAAAATCAGAGTGTTTATGGCCGCATTTTACTTCCTGAACAGCCACAGGAGGAGCGTCAGGACTAGGCTCACGATAATGCACGTGACGAGCGGGAAGTGGAAACTGAAGTTGCCGCGGGTGTAATTGATGTCGCCGGGGAGCTTGCCTAGCCAGCCTTTGCCGACGCCCATCCAAAGCAAAAGGCCTACGACGGCCACTACCAGGCCCAGAATGAAGAGCATTTTACCGAGCTCGTTCATAAGCAACTCCCTCACAAACTAAACCAAAGGAGGCGTGTTGAGAAGGGTCACAAAGAATTTGACCGGCGAGGCGTTCGCCGCCTAGTGTCAAGCTGCTGAGTGCGCAGTGCGTGGTCGGATAGTCCCGCGGCTGTTTCAGTTATGAGATTTTTTTCTCCGATAATCGTAGTGGCAGTGTTGTCTTTCGGCGTCACCGGCTGCAAGAAGCAGGGCGCGGGAGGGCCGCCGCCAAATTTTGCGGTGCAGGTCGTCGCGGTGGAGGCCAGACGCCAGCCCGTGTCGGAGAATCTTTCGCTGGTCGGCACGCTGGCGGCCAACGAAATGGTTGAGATCAAGTGCGAAACCGATGGGGCGGTGGAGCAGATCAATTTCAAGGAAGGGGAGCGGGTCGAACAAGGGCGTCTTCTCATCAAACTGGAGGAAAGCAAGCTGGCGGCGTCTGTCGCTGAAGCGGAAGCGAATTTTAAACTGGGCCAGGCCGATTACGAGCGAAGTGCGGAACTGTTCAAGGGCAAGCTCATCTCGCAGCAGGAATTCGATCAGATTGCGGCACGATTTCATGCGAATGAGGCCTCGCTTGAGTTGAGGAAGCGCCTCATGAGAGACGCGCGCATCAACGCGCCGTTTGCGGGAATCATGGGCGCGCGCCAGGTCAGCCCGGGGCAGGTCATCGCGCGGAATACGACGCTTACGTGGCTGGTCGATCTGGATACGTTGAAAGCCGAGTTCAACGTGCCTGAACGTTTCCTGAGCCAGATGCGCGTTGGCCAAAGCATTGAAGTTGTCGTTGCGACGTATCCGGGCCAGAAATTCCCCGGCGAAGTCTATTTCATCTCGCCGCATGTTGATCCTGCATGGCGCACGGTGCTCGTGAAGGCGTACGTGAAGAATCCGGAGCAACGGTTGCGCCCGGGGATGTTCGCGAGTCTGGATTTGACGTTGAAAGTTCGCGACCAGGCTGTGCTGGTGCCGGAGGCTGCGATCACCATCAGCAGCGATAAAGCGAGTTTGTACACGGTGGAGTCGGGCGACATCGCTCAGCTGAAACCTGTGACCACCGGCATCCGGCTCGCCGGCAAAGTCGAGATCACGAGCGGCCTGCAGGGTGGCGAACTCGTGGTTGTCGAAGGAACGCAAAAGTTGCGGCCGGGTGCAAAGGTAAAGCTGGCGCCACCGGAGGCCGCACAGCCGTATCTTGAGCCGGAGAAGACCAATGGGGTGAAGCTGGGATCTTGAAAGTGAGAAAGTCTGAAAGTGAGAGAGTGTGACTAGACCATCGCAAGTAATTCAATTTCATTGGCAACTGGATGTTTACAAAATGTCTATCGAATCCGGCATGCGGATTTTCGAAATTTCCAGGCGTTTTCCGAAAGAGGAAACGTATTCATTAACAGATCAGATTCGACGTTCATCACGTTCGGTTTCAGCGTCAATTGCCGAGGCATGGCGGCGGCGGAAGTATAAAGCTGCTTTCGTGAACAAGCTTAATGAAGCTGAGGCGGAAGCGGCTGAAACACAGGTGTGGTTAGAGTACGCCGTTAAATGCGAATACGTTGATCGTGCTGCAGCCAAGCAACTCCACCGAAGCTATGACCACATTATGGGCAACCGTCCGCAGCCTTGGATGCTCAAACCAACTCGAGGGGCCTAACATGCTCTTCTCACTTTCACTCTTTCGCACTTTCACACTTTCGTAATGATCCTGCCGAGAATCAGCATCCAACGGCCCGTGCTGGCTTCGATGATGAGCCTGGCGCTGGTGCTCTTTGGGGTGATTGGATTACAGCGGCTTCCTGTTCGCGAGCTTCCCGACATCGACCCGCCGATCGTCAGCGTGATCACGGTTTACCCCGGCGCGAATGCGCAGGTTATCGAGACCGAAATCACGGAACGGTTGGAGGAGGCGGTCAACAACATCGAAGGCATCAAGACGCTTTCCAGCCAGAGCCGGGAGCAGGTCAGCACGATCACGATTGAATTCGATCTGTCCCGGAATATTGATCTGGCTGCGCAGGATGTGCGCGATCGGGTTTCTCGGGCGCGAGGCTTGCTACCGGACTTCATCGATGAGCCGATTATCGCCAAACAGGACGCGGATGCGTTTCCGATCATCTGGCTTGGCCTGAACAGCGACCGGTATTCAACCCTGGAACTCACCACGCTCGCCGAGAAGCAGATCAAGAACCGCTTCCAGACAGTGCGCGGGGTTTCGTCGATCATGATCGGCGGCGAACAGCGCTTCGCGATGCGGCTCTGGCTCGATTCCGAGAAAATGGCGGCACACCAGGTCACTGTGCTCGACGTGCAGCAAGCGCTCAAGCAACAGAACATCGAGCTGCCGAGCGGACGCGTCGAGAGCTTCGACCGCGAGATGACGATCGAGACGCGCGGGGAAATGAAAACCGCCGCGGAATTCAACCAACTCGTCATCAAGAACACCGGCTTGAAGATCGTCCGGTTGCGCGACATCGGCGAGGCCCGCGAGGGTGTTGAAAATGAGCGGACCGTCGCGCGCAACAATGGCCTGCCGTGCGTCTTCCTCGGAATCGTCAAGCAATCGAAGGCCAACACCGTGGATGTCGCGCACGGGGTCAAGGAAGAGATGGAGCGAATCAAGCCGACGTTGCCGGCGGGTGTCGAAATGGTTGTCAACTACGACTCGTCGACATTTGTCGAAAAGGCGATCAGGGAAGTCTGGATCACTCTCGGTATCGCATTTCTTCTGGTGGTCGTCATCATCTACCTGTTTCTGGGCGATTTCCGCTCCACAATCATCCCCACGATTGCAATTCCTGTTTCGATCGTAGGCACGTTTATCATCCTGCGTGCGTTCGGCTATTCCGTGAACATCCTGACGATGCTGGCCCTGGTGCTGGCGATCGGTGTGGTCGTCGACGACGCGATCGTCGTGCTCGAAAATATCTTCCGCCACATCGAGCAGGGCATGGCCCCAATGAAAGCGGCATTCAAGGCGATGGACGAAATCGCCTTTGCGATCATTGCCATAACGATTTCGCTCGTCGCGGTGTTTCTTCCGCTCGCGTTTCAAACGAGCACGACAGGACGGCTATTTATTGAATTTGCGGTGGCCGTCGCAGGGTCGGTGATTATTTCGGCTTTTGTCGCGTTGAGCCTGACGCCGATGATGGCGTCCCGCATCCTCAAAGAAGCTCACGAAACGCGCCGCAATTTTGTCGTCCGAGGATTCCAACGAATGCTAAACGCGTTCAACAATGGCTATCGCCGCACACTGCAGTGGTCGCTGGCGCATCGGTTGATCATCATGCTGGCCGCTGCCGGCAGTCTTGTTGTGATGATTGCGGCTTATCGCGGTCTGGAAGAGGAGTTTCTTCCTGATGAAGATCGGGGATTGCTCCTGTGCTGGCTGGTGGCTCCCGAAGGCGCGACGACCGAATACACTTCCCGAATGATGCGTGAAGTAGAAGACATTTTACGAAATACACCTGAAACGCGCCTGTTTGGCGGCATCGTTGCTCCGGGGTTCGCCGGTCCGGGTCAGCCCAATAACGGTATCGTTTTCGTTCACTTCAAGGAAGATCGTAAGCGAAGTGTCCAGGAGATCGTCGATGCTCCCGACGGTTTGCGGAATAAGTTGTTCACTCAAATCGAGGGTGCGCTAGCGTTTCCCAGCCTGCCCAAGGCGTTCACTCGCGGACTGAACGCGCCTTTCAACCTCGTCATTCAAGGGCAGGACCTCGACGTGCTCGACAAGTACACGACGGAGTTAGTCAACAAGTTGCGCGGCCAGCCCTGGCTGCAGAATGTTCGACCGTCATTCGAAGTGAACAAACCGGAATTGCGGATCAACATCGATCGCGATCGGGCGACGGCACTCGGCGTATCCATCGAAGACATCTCCCGTTCGATGCAGATTCTTTTTGGCGGCCTCGATCTGAGTCGAATCAAGGTCGGCGGCAAAGAGTATGATGTTATCGCGCAACTGGAACGCGCATCACGGCTCACTCCGCAAGCGCTGGATCAATTGTATGTGCGCAACTCGAGTAACTCGCTGGTGCAATTGAGCAGCGTTGTCTCATACAAAGCCGGTTCCGCGCCGAACACGATTGAGCATTACAATCGGCTCCGCAGTGCAACCATCTCGGCAAGCCCAATCGGCGTTCCCCTGGGAACCGCCATGCAGCGCGTCGAAGACATGATTCGCGCCGATCTCCCGGTTGGATTTCTTTATGACTGGTCAGGTGAATCGCGCGATTTGCGGGAATCGGGCCAGGAAATATGGTTTGTGTTCGCGCTGGCGATCATCATCGTTTACATGGTCCTTGCCGCGCAGTTTGAGAGTCTCGTTCATCCTCTGACGGTGATTCTCGCCATCCCCCTGGCCGCCGTCGGCGCCTTCGGCCTCCTTTGGCTCATACATTTCCTCGGCGCGAGCAATCTCATCCCTCAGGTGCCTGCCATGAACTGGAATCTCTTCAGCAAGATTGGATTGGTCCTCCTTGTGGGTCTGGTCACGAAGAATTCGATCCTGCTGGTGGAATTCGCCAACCAGCAGCGCGCTAAAGGCGCCAATGCCCACGATGCAATGTTGCAGGCGGGTATTGTCCGTTTGCGCCCTATTCTTATGACGGCCTTCTCCACGATCGCCGGAATTCTTCCGATCGCGATTGGATTCGGCGCGGGCTCGGAAAGCCGTCGTCCGATGGGCGTGGCCGTTGTGGGCGGCATGTTAACGAGCACCTTCCTGACCTTGATCGTGATCCCCGTGGTTTACACGCTGTTCAGCGACTTTGCGGCGCTGTTTCGGCGAAAGGCAGCGCCCATCGCCCCACAAGAGCCAGTCACCATTGGCAAATAGGTTCAGACCACGGTCAACGGGCCGTCGAACACCGTCAGGCTTACCACTTCTGTCCGGGCGAGATGGGGACCGTGCTGCTCACCCTTCGGTGCGAAGAAAAATGCGCCCGTCGTGTAGACCACGCCCGATTCCTCCCACTCGCCCGAAAGGACATACGCAAACTCGTTGGCTTGCGGGTGAATGTGCGCCGGGACAGTTGTGCCAGCGCGAAATTTTCTCAGCACGCAGACCCCGCCGGTGGTTTCGTTCTTGTGCAGGACGAGCAATTCGACCCCGGGATAAGGGCCCGCCTGCCATTGCTTCTCCTTCGCCAGCGCGACGTATTGGAACATGCGTGTATCCAACGCACCGCCCGGCTAAAATGGCAAGACCGGTAAATCGGGATCAACGCGCTCCGCTCAATTCCGGCTCCAGGAAGTGGCGCAACAGTTCGTCTTTGTCGGAATTCGTCAGGTTGCACGAAAGGTTCTTCTCGATTTTGCCGCGCACTTGCGGGCCGGCTGCCTCGAGTAACTGCTCGTTAATTTCGGGGCTCGCCGCGAAATAGCACGTTGCGACGGAGCGATCGGCAACCGTGTTGCGTATCTGCTCGGCGATTTGCTTAATGAGGCGTCGACGCAATTCCAGGTCAATCTTCTGCCGTTCGCCATACGACATCGACATGTTTTGCATCGGCACTTTCCAGCGCCCCGCCTGATCGGTCACTTTGTCACCCAATCTGCCATGGGCATCGAGCAGCTCAATTTCCTCGATCACCTCGAGCCGCGGCGTGTTCCTTTCCGTGCGATCGAGGCGAAAAGCTTTGAAGGTCCCAAGGTCAGTCGTGATGATCACCGTATCGTTCATAAATCTCCTTCCACCTAAATGCTTTTCAATCCCGGGCGGAAATCAAGCGGGGACTTGAGAATTGAGTTGATACGCCGCCTAATTATGCTCGAGCTCGCACATGGATCTGAAAATTCACCCGTCGATGCCGCAGCGAAAAGACTTCCGGATCGGCATTCTCGGGAGTGGATTCATCGTCAACGATTGTCATCTTGTCGCCTATCGCAAAGCGGGATTTAACCCGGTGGCGATCGCCTCGCGCACCCGGACCAACGCAGCGAAAGTGGCCCAGCGGCACGGAATTCCAAAGGTTTACGACATTTATGAGCACTTGCTTGACGACCCGACAATCGAGGTGCTCGACATCGCCGTTCCGCCCAGCGCGCAGGCGGGATTGATCCACGAAGCGTGCGAACGAAAAACCGTTCGCGGAATTCTCGCGCAAAAGCCGCTGGGAATGAATTATGCCGAAGCCGCCGAAATCGTGCGCGCGTGCGAAGGAGCCGGGATAACTCTCGCCGTCAACCAGAACATGCGCTACGACCAGTCGGTCCGCGCCGGGAAAACACTTCTCGAGAACGGAACGATCGGCGAACCCATAATCGCGACGATTGACATGCGCGGAATTCCGCATTGGATGCCATGGCAGGCAGAGATGGGTTGGGTGACGCTGCGCATCATGTCGATCCATCATCTCGACACGTTTCGCTATTGGTTTGGCGATCCGGAACGAATCTACTGCAGTGTGCGCCCTGATCCGCGCACGAAATTCGCGCACGCCGACGGCATCTGCGCCTACATCCTGGAATACGCGAACAATCTCCGCTGCCTGGGGATAGACGACACGTGGACCGGCCCGGCACGCGAAGGTGCCCCGGCGGACATTCGCATCGAATGGCGCATCGAAGGGTTGAACGGGCTCGCCATCGGCGACATCGGCTGGTGCAAAGATCCGTATACCACTCCCTCGACGGTACGATACGCCGCGCGAGGTGATCACGATTTTCACCGTCCCGTTTGGAAAGAGAGCTGGTTCCCCGATGCTTTCACCGGAACGATGGCGCAGTTGCTAATCGCGCTGGATAGCGGTGGCGAGCCGGTCATCAGTGGTCGTGACAATTTGAAGACGATGGCACTGGTCGATGCGGGTTATCTCAGCGCCGCCGAACACCGCGCCGTAGCGTTGAGTGAAGTTCTCGCAAGAGGAACCGATTCCCGTGTTCGCGCCTCATAAATCCGGAAATTTCGATTTTACGTCTTGAAGCAAGTCGGGTCATCATGCGTCAGTAGCACCGTCGTGGAAAACTCAACCAGCGAGTCAAAATCGCCGCCCCGACCAGAACGCCGCGGTTTCCTCAAGGGGCTTTTGGCGGGAGTAATCGGCGCGATTGTCGGCATCGTGCCTTTGCTCAGCGGACTGGCGGTGCTATTTGACCCATTGCGCCGCAAATCCGCTGCGGCATCGCCAATCCAGGTCACATCCCTGAACGCAATTCCCGAGGACGGCACTCCGCGAAAATTCACCGTGCTCGCCAGCCACACCGATGCGTGGAACAAAAACCCTCAATCGCCTGTCGGCGCGGTTTACCTGCGGCGCACCGGACCGAAGCAAGTGAAGGCATTGAACGTCGTCTGCCCGCACGCCGGCTGTTTTGTCGAGTTCGTGGGGGCGCGCAACGGATACTTTTGCCCGTGCCACAAAAGCACATTCGGGTTGGACGGCAAAATCGCTTCCGCAAGTCCAGCCAAGCGCGGCCTCGATGAATTGGAAGTCGAAATCCGCAACGACAACGAAGTCTGGGTGAAATTCCAGAACTTCCTCGCCGGCTCCGCCGAGAAAATCCCGACATGAGAGGCCCGCTGAGTTGGCTGGACGAGCGCACCGGCTACAAAAAGATCCTTCACGAAGCTCTTTACGAAAACGTCCCCGGCGGCGCGCGGTGGCGGTATGTTTGGGGCAGCACCCTTACTTTTACGCTCGCCGTCCAGTTCATCACGGGAATTTTTCTCTGGCTGGCCTACAGCCCCAGTTCGCAGACCGCCTGGGAGAGCGTCTACTATATCCAAAATGAGATGGCCGGCGGATGGCTGCTGCGGGGCATCCACCACTTCACGGCGCAGGCCATGAACATCCTGCTCGTCCTGCACCTGCTGCAAGTGATCATCGACGGCGCATATAAGGCCCCCCGCGAAGTCAATTTCTGGTTTGGTGTGGTGTTGCTCGTCCTGGTGCTTGGCCTTTCGCTCACGGGTTACCTGCTGCCCTGGGACCAGAACGGCTATTGGGCCACGAAAGTCGCCACGAATATCATGGCGATGACTCCATTGATTGGGCCCGCGTTGCAAAAGATCGTCATTGGCGGCGCCGACTACGGACACCACACGCTGACGCGATTTTTCGCGCTGCACGCGGGTGTGTTGCCGGGACTGATCATTGTTCTTCTCGTTGGCCACATTTATCTTTTTCGCCGCCACGGCTTGACTGCCAAAGAGCCCAAGCGCCGACCCGACGCTCCCTTCTGGCCGGATCAGGTTCTAAAAGATGCCGTCGCCTGCCTCGCAGTGCTCGCAGTCGTCCTGTTTTTTGTGTTACGTCCAAGATTTCTTGGCATGCCGGGCGGCGCTGAACTGGGCGCTCCCGCCGACCCCTCCGAACAATTCGCCGCGGCGCGGCCTGAGTGGTATTTCATGTTTCTGTTCCAAATGCTCGAGTACTTCAAGGGCGATATGGCGATCGTCGGCGCGTTGATCATTCCTGGAATCGTGATGTTCATTCTCATCCTGATGCCCATTATCGGGGGCTGGAAACTAGGGCATCGGTTCAATGTTGGATTCACCTTCGCACTGCTCACAGGCGTGGCTGTCCTCACGGCGGTAGCGTTCGCGACCGATCGCCACGACACCCTCTATCAGAGCGCGGCCAAACTTGCTGAACGCGATTCGCATCGTGTCAAAGAGCTCGCCGGGTCCAAAGGAATTCCGGTCGCAGGCGCGGTGGCCCTTCTTCGCGAAGACGCGTATACCCAGGGGCCACGGATTTTTGCGCGTAATTGCGCGAGTTGCCATCGTTTCGATGGACACGATGGGCTGGGCAAACTGCCGACAGACGCCCCAACCGCGTCGGACTTGAAAGACTTCGCCTCCCGCGAATGGCTCGCCGGCCTTCTCGACCCCAACAAGATCGGCACTCCGCATTACTTTGGGGGAACGAAATTTGCCGACGGCAAAATGGCAAAGTGGGCGAAGAAGAACGTCCCGAAATATTCAAGCGAACAGAAAGAGCAGCTGCGCAAAGTCATCGCGGCACTCTCCGCCGAGGCGAAACTCAAATCACAAGAAACACTCGACGCGCGAGACACGGCTGACATTTCGACTGGTCGTGCCCTGATTAGCGGCGACATCAATTGCACTGAGTGCCATCAGTTCCAAAAGAAGGATGAGGATGCGACAGCCCCCGACCTGACTGGTTACGGGTCGCGCGAATGGCTGATGGCGTTTATCTCGAATCCGGCGCACGAGCGTTTCTACGGCAAGCGAAACGATCGCATGCCGGCCTTTGCGACAGAAAAAATTCTCGATGCGCGATCCATCGAGATGGTGGTTGATTGGTTGCGCGGCGAGTGGTACGAGCCACCCCGAGAGATCGCCGCGAAATAGGCTACCCGAGCCGTTTCTGCCCTTCGCGCAAGGTGTGCAGAAATAGATCGTTGTCGCCGACCGCTTTCTGGACCAACTGGATCAGCAGAAACGTTTCGGACGGATTCACCACGGCATGAACACCCTGCTGGAAGGCTTGCATGGGATTGAACGTTGCCATGGAAAAGCCGAAGAGGATGAACACCGCGTGCCGGCGCATGCTCATGGGCATGCGCTGAATGGTAAGGAGACTTTCATTCTCTTCAGGCGTCGTCGCTGAAAAGAGTTCTTCCATAATGACGACCTGGTAAGGCACCTGCGCGAATTTATGCAGGAACTCACCGTGGTTGATCGCGGTATGCACCTTGAAACCCAGTTGGTCGAGGGCGGTTTTCGCGGTGTCCTGCAGCTCCGGCGTGGTCAAACCGAGCAAGGCCGGTTTGTCTGTAGGTGTGAGAAAATCAAATTCGACCGACATAATTATTTAACTTTCAGGGTGAGTGGAATGGCCGGGCCCTTGAGGACCTTTTCAGACTGCGGCGTCATGCGCAGGTCGCTGACATTTGAGGTCTGCTCGCCGCGGGTCTTCTTGATCATGTCGATGCCGCGGGTGACCACGCCGCGCTTGCTCGAGAACAGGATGGCGGTGTCCTCGCTGACGATGCCTTTTTTGTAAGCATCCAGACAGGCGTGGTCGAACGTGCGCCACCCGAAGGTGTGGCTCGCCTCGATGATTTCGTAGAAGCTTTTGCCCTCGCTTTCCCCCTGCACGATTGTTTCCTTTGTGCGGAGGTTGGCGCCCATGACTTCGACCAGCGGAAAGCGGCCGCCGCCGTTTTTTGGCGCCAACCGCTGGCTGACCACCCATCGCAACGTGTCGGCGAGACGATATCGCACTTGCTCCTGCTCCTCTGTCTCGAACATACCCAGGATACGATTGATTGTCTGGCCGGAGTCGATCGTGTGCAGCGTGCTGAAGACCAGATGGCCGGTTTCGGCCGCGCTCAACGCAATTTCCACCGTGGCGCGGTCACGCATTTCACCGACGAGAATCACCTTGGGCGCCTGGCGCAGCGCAGCGCGCAACCCGGTCGAGAACTCCTCAAAATCCGCCCCCAGTTCCCGCTGATTGATCGTCGCCATCTTCTGTGTGTAAATGAATTCGACCGGGTCCTCGAGCGTGATGATGTGGATCGGCTTCTGCGCATTGATTTCTTCGATCAGGGCCGCGAGCGTTGTTGATTTGCCCGAACCCGTCGCACCAGTGACCAGCACAAGCCCGGTCTTTTCTTTTGCAGCCTGCAGAATCACTTCCGGCAAATTCAGATCCGTAAGGCTCGGGATTTGCGCATTCAGTTTGCGCAAGACGATCGAGTAAGCGCCACGTTGCGAAAAAATGTTGATACGGAACCGGGCGCGATCCCCTAGACTATATGAAGAATCGCAGGAACCCTCTTTCAACAGCTCTTCCGTCAGGCGTGGGCTGCCCGCAATGATATTCAGCGCGATCATCTCCGTCTGGAACGGCGTAAGCCGGTCGATCGGGGGGCTGACCGGCACCGGCAGCAGTTGTCCCGCAGCTTCAACTTGCGGCGGCCGGTCCACGGTAAAGAGGATGTCCGACACCTCCTTGTTGAAATCCAGGAGCGTGCTCAGGAGGTAGTCGAGTTCGTTGCGGCGCATATTGGTCTCTCACTCTTCTGTTAAGTATTATCGTCATCCAACGGCGGCGACGAGAGGAAGGTGCGAAATTTCTTTTTGTCGAGGCACTTGTCGTAAGCTTCCTCCGGTGAGATGCGCTTCATCTTCAGGAAGTCCATGATCGAATCGTCGAGCGGCTGATTGCCATGCTTCTTGCCGACCTGGATCATGCCCGGCAACTGATGTGTCTTGCCTTCGCGCACGAGGTTCGCGATCGCCGTGGTGAATACGAGCACTTCGAGCGCGGCGCAACGGCCTTTTTTGTCGACGCGCCTGAAAAGATTTTGCGCGACGACCCCTTTGAGAGATTCGGAGAGTGTCGCGCGAATCTTGTTCTGCTGTTCAGACGGAAATACGTCAATAATGCGATCGACAGTCTTGGATGCGCTTTGTGTGTGCAACGTGCCGAAGACAAGGTGGCCCGTGCTCGCGGCCGTAATCGCCAACTCGATCGTTTCAAGGTCGCGCATTTCGCCGACAAGAATAACGTCCGGATCTTCGCGCAGGGCGCCACGGAGGGCAGCGGCAAACGATTTTGTGTGGACCCCCACCTCGCGATGATTGACAAGGCAGTTCTTGCTTTCGTGGACGAACTCAATCGGATCCTCGACGGTGATGACATGGTCGCGCCGATTCTTGTTCACGTAGTCGACCATCGCCGCAAGCGTCGTCGATTTGCCCGAGCCGGTCGGCCCGGTCACGACCACGAGGCCCTTGTGCAGCATCGCAAATTTCTTCAGGACTGGCGGCAGTGGCGCGTCCATTTTCTCGAAATCCTCGAACGACAGCACCTTGGTGGGAATTTGGCGAAACACCGCGCCGATGCCGTTCTTCTGATTGTAAAAATTGGCGCGAAATCGCGACACGTTTGGAATTTCGTAACCGAAGTCGACGTCGCCGGTTTCTTCGAAGAGTTTGATCTTATACTCCGGCGCGATTTCGTAGAGCATGGCTTTGAGCGAGTCGTTTTCCAGCGGCGGAAAATCCACCCGTTGGAGTTCGCCACGGATGCGCAGGATCGGCGGATTACCCGTCGAGAGGTGCAGGTCTGAGGCATTTTGCTCAAACATCAGATTGAAGAAAGCATCGATTTTAGCCATACAACCGGTCAGGAACAGCAAAAGTGATACCGCCGCCGCGACGCCATTTCTCCCATGAGCGAGCTTGAGGCCAATATCCGGCAGGAAATTCTCGCCCATGGCAGCATTTCCTTCGCGCGCTTCATGGAAATGGCGCTTTACTGTCCCAAAATTGGATACTACGAGCGGGAAGATAGTGTCCTGGGACGCACGGGAGATTTTTACACGTCTGTCAGCGTGGGACCGGTGTTTGGAGAGCTTTTAGCCCGCCAATTTGCCGAATGGCTCGAAAAAATGCCGACCACAGAGCATACGCTAATCGAGGCAGGCGCTCACGATGGCCAACTTGCCGGTGACATCCTGACGTGGCTGGGAGAGGTTCGACCGGACCTGCCGGTTGAATACTGGATCGTCGAACCGTCGGAGCGCCGTCGTGCCTGGCAGGAATCAAAGCTGGACGTTTTTGCCGGTAAGGTGACGTGGTTTGCCAGCCTTGATGCGCTGCCGTCTTACGTCTCGGGCGTCATCTTTTCCAATGAACTGCTCGATGCGATGCCCGTGCATATTCTGCAGTGGAGAGACGGCAGATGGGTCGAGCTAAGGGTCGCGCTCAAAGGTGATGCGCTCGCCTGGCAAGCAACTGAACTGACGACCGATCCTGGCCATCCTGAGATTCCATCCGAGCTCGCCGCTGTTCTTCCTGACGGCTTTCAAATCGAAGTTTCTCCCGCTGCTCGCAATTGGTGGCGAAGCGCCGCGGCAAAACTTCAGCGTGGCAAGCTCATCACGATTGATTATGGCCTGGAACAGGATGAACTGTTCGCGCCACAGCGGCAGCACGGAACAATTCGCGCATACTACCGTCACCATTTAACAGATGATTTACTGGCGCGACCCGGTGAGCAGGATCTCACCGCGCACGTAAACTTCACGGACATAAAGAGAACCGGCGAAGAAACTGGTTTGAAAACGGAGAGCGTGGTCGGTCAATCAAAGTTTTTGACTGACATCGCGGCGACTGTGTCGAACTGGTCCTCAGAACGTGTTCGGCAATTTCAGACTCTCACGCACCCCGAACACCTTGGTCGCGCGTTCAAAGTTTTGATCCAGTCGCGTTAAGCCACGCCAATTCGTGGCGGATGGTGGCAAGGCTATAAATGGCGGCCGTATCGGCGCGCAAGATTAACCGCCCAAGTGTGATGGGTTTTGCGCCTGAGGAGCGAATTGCTTCCAACTCTGCGATCGTAAAATCCCCTTCGGGTCCTATCCACATACAGATATTGCGTGGTGCTGCTGATCGCGCCTTCGCAACCATCTCGAACCAATGGCGAGAGTGTCGGCCGTCTCCTGCCAGCGATCCCACGAGGGAGAGATCGAACTTCTCGTTGCGCTTCAAGAATGCCGCGGGCGTGACCGGAGCATCAATTCGCGGCAGCCAGGCTGAACCGCATTGTTTGATCGCTTCGATGGCCGTGAGCTGCCACTTCGCGTGTTTGTTCTCGCCCCGCTCATTATCTAAATGCGCGACCACGCGCTCAGTCTGTAATGGGACAATTCGCGTCACGCCGAGTTCCGTGGCCTTCTGAATGATTATTTCCATCGTCTTGCCTTTGACGATGGCCTGGAGCAGTGTGATTTCATCGACCGGCGGTGGCTGTTTCCGTCGCTCGCGAACCGCCAATTCGATTTCCTTTCGACTGACGCGCTCCACTTTGCACTGCAACTCTCCGCCTTCTCCATCCAGCACCGTAACGTCGTCACCGGGGCGCAATCTCAATACGTGCGCAGCGTGATGCGCTTCGCGGTCCCTGAGCAGCAATCGGTCCCCGGCGCATTCCGCGGGTGGCAGGTAGAATCGGTGCATGGCCGATCGCCTTTTAGCGAAACAGGTTTTTCGCTTTTTCGAAGAAACTCTGGATGCGGGGATTGGTCTCGCCGCCGCATGAGTCGGCAAATTCCTGCAGCTTCGCTCGCTGCTCGGGGTTGAGTTTTGTCGGAACTTCGACCGTCACGCGCACATGCAAATCACCCCAGCCGTAGCCCTGCACGTTTTTGACCCCTTTGCCCTTGAGACGAAAAACAGTTCCGGTCTGAGTGCCGCCAGGAATTTTGATCTGAGCCTTGCCATCAAGAGTCGGCACTTCGATGTCAGCGCCGAGCGCTGCCTGGACAAAACTGATCGGCACCTCGCAAATGAGATCGTCTCCGTCGCGTTCAAAAATCTCGTGCGCCTTCACGTGCAAAATCACGTAAAGGTCACCCGGTGAGCCGGCGCGCATTCCGGCCTCACCGTTTCCGGACGAACGCAACCGCGCCCCGGTATCGACGCCCGCCGGGATCTTCAGCTTGATCTTGCTCGACCGCTCGCGGCGACCAGTGCCGCGGCATTGCCGGCAGGGGTTCTCGATGATTCGCCCCGCGCCTTCGCAGCGAGGACAAGTCTGCGCAATGCTGAAAATGCCGCGCGCGGTCACGACCTGGCCGCGGCCAGCGCACGTGCCACACGTCTTCATTTTGGATTCGCTCGTGCGGCCGGTGCCATTACAGACGTCACACGGATCCAACTTTGTAACGGAAATTTCTTTGTCGCAACCGCGTGCGGCCTCTTCAAAGGTTAGTTCCAAATCATAACGAAGATCGGCGCCTCGCTGCGGACCGGTCGGATCACTCCGGCCACCAAAAAGGTCATCAAAAATACTCCCGCCTCCGCCGAATGCTTCGCGGAAAATTTCGAACGGGTCGTGAAATCCGCCGCCGCCGCGCCCGGCGCGCATCCGCGGATCAAAAGCGGCATGTCCGTACTGGTCATAAGCCGCGCGCTTTTGTGGATCGCTCAGCGCTTCGTATGCCTCCCCGACTTCCTTGAACTTCTCTTCCGCGGTCTTGTCCCCGGGGTTCTTATCGGGGTGATACTTGACGGCGAGTTTGCGATACGCCTTTTTGATTTCCTCCTCGCCGACGTCACGCGACACGCCGAGCACTTCGTAGTAATCACGCTTGGCCATTCGTCAGGTTCGGGATGTACCGATTGGGCTTGTATTGCCGCTCATCAATATTCGGTGCGCCGCCGCTATCGGGGCGATTTGTCCCCAGGCGCTTTGGCCACGATCACGGTTGCCGGCCTCAGCAGGCGATCGCGCAACTTGTACCCTTTGCGCAATTGTTGCAAGACGTGCCCTTCCGGCACTTCCTTTGTCTCCTGCTGAGAAACGGCTTCGTGACAATTCGGATCGAACGGCTGCCCGGCGGCATTGATCTCCTCCAGCCCTGCTTCGGTCAGGGTCTGCTTAAGTTGCTGCTGGATCATCGAAACGCCTTGCTGCAAGGAATCGGTTGCGCCGCCCTGGGTGTTTGAGACAGCCGCCAGCGCCATCTCGAAATTGTCCAACACGGGAATCAGTTTAGTGAGCAGCGATTCGTTTGCGTATCGGATCGCGTCCTGCTTTTCTCGAGCGGCGCGCTTCTTATAATTCTCCAGGTCCGCGGCGGTGCGAAGCAGTTGCTCCCAGTATTCAGTGGCCTTGGCTGCCTGTGTCTCCAATTCCTGAAGCTCCTCGTGGCTGAGACGCCGCTCGATGACGGCTTCATTTTCCACCGACTCGTCCTGTTCCTCTTCGTTATTCAAATCGTCTTTACGCACTTCCGTTTTCATTTCCCTCAAATATGCCTCAAAATCAAAGAAAGGACATTTTACACGACTATCAGCCATGCGGCAACTGCGGTCGCCTGTTTTTCGCAATCATAGCGCCAGAGTGACCAATAACGCGCCGGCCCCGATGATCCCGCAGCAGGCGAGCCGCCAGCGAAAATGGGGTTCATGAAATATCCGGTGGCCAATCAGCACTTGCAGCACCATTCCCAATTGGAAAAAGGCGAAGGAATAGGCCAGCAAAGTGGACCGAAATACCTCCAGTGTGAGCCATTGCATGACAAAGAATATAGCGGCATGACCGGCGAGAAGGGTACGTGCGCCCGCCAATTCATTTCCCGGTCTGCTTGGGGAGCGTAATGAAAATAGTCCAAACACCGCCAGGCCGCATAGAATCCACACCCCCAACGTCATACCCGCAGAGCCAGCCAGTGTCGCTCGTTTCAGGAACACCGCTGCAAAGGTCGAAAGCGATAAGCCCGTACCTCGCAACGCCAGAACGCGCCACGCTGCTTTTGCTGAAGTATTGCTGTCTTCCTCGCGCAAAAGTAATCCCATTCCCACGACCGTAACGCCGACTCCCACACTGCCCAGCAGCGACGGCTGCTCGCCGAGGAACAGCCAGCCGAACAGCAGAGCCAAAACCGGACGAAAGCCATTCAGCGGACCGAAGATCGATAGATCTGTGGAACGCAGCGCCGCGACCATGGCAAGATTTCCGAGTGCATCGAGCAGACCCGCGGCAATCGCATTCTGCCAGAAACCTGCGGGCAACGTCTTCCCCGTGAGGGCCAAAACGATTGCCGCGGCGGGAATGGCCATCCACGCGTAGGTTGACCGCCACAGAGCGACTGTCTCGACGCCGCCCAGTGTCAGCTTCTTCTGCAACGTGCTTGCCGAAGCGCTCAGAAGAACGCGGCCGAGCAATGCAACTGCGCCGCTCATCACCTTACCGACTGGCCACGATTTCCATTCGAGCGACTCTGCAACTTTCGGTCTTTAGAGTCCAGCCATCGCCCTTTAGGATTCGCATATGCGCAACGCTGCCGCAGTCATTCTCGTCTTTGTTGGCGGCTTCGCGATCATGGTGCTGGAAATCATCGGCGCGCGCTATCTCGCCAAGGACTTCGGCAGTTCTTTTTACGTTTGGGTCAGCCAGATCGGCGTGATTCTGATTGCACTCGCGCTCGGTTACGCTGTCGGAGGCGCGCTCGCCGATCGCTTTCAACACCTTTCCTTTCTGGCTGTGCTTTTGATTCCGGCGGGCCTGATCACGTTTTTGATTCCCAACTTCGCGCCGCGTTTGATCAATGCCGTCATCTTGCGTCATCCCACCGGCCGCGACATCCCGCTGCTTTGGCAAAAGCTCGACCCTGTCATCGGCAGTTCGCTCATTTTTCTTTTTCCGTGCTTCGGCCTCGCGACGCTTTCGCCCTACATGATCCGGCTCGTCACCCAACACGTGGCACACGTCGGCAAAATCAGCGGGCTTATCATAGCCGCCAGCACCATTGGCAGCATCGCGGGTGTTTTCGTTTCGGGTTACGTGCTCATCGACCGCATGGGGGTGTCGAACATCTTCCGCACGATGGGGGCATTGACGATTTTTCTCGGCGTTGCATGTTTGCTCATGGACCGGTGGTTTAAGGCAAATCCGATCCCGAAAGGGATTTCAAAGGTCGAATGACTAAGAAGCGCAAGTTAGTCCTTGGTCATTTTTGTGCGATCGTTTTCGCGCTTCCCTGCTGGGCCGCATCTTCTTCCCTCGGCACCACCGTTTTCGAGACCATCTCGCCGCATCATCACATTCTCGTCTACGAACGCGACGGCATTCGCACGCTGAGCTTCGACGGCTCGATGGAAACCCGCATGTCCGTTGCCGATCCGACGCAGGGCCATTTCGAATACACAGAATACTTCCACATGGCCTGGCTGTGGAATGGCCTGATCAGCAATGTCCTCGTGATGGGGCTGGGCGGCGCGAGCACACAGCGGTCATGGGAACGCCACTACCCGCATGTCGCCATTGAAACCGTGGAGATCGACCCGGTTGTTCTCGACGTCTCGAAAAACTACTTTCATTTCAAAGAATCGCCGAAACAGAAGGTCCACATTTCCGATGGCCGCGTCTTCCTCCGCCGGAGTGAGGACAAATACGGCGCAATATTTATGGATGCGTACGTGCAAAACCGCTACGGCTCCTCAATTCCATATCATCTCGCCACGAAAGAATTTTTTATGCTGGCGACGAACCGCCTCACGACCAATGGCGTGCTCGCATACAACGTCATTGGATCGCTCCAATCTTCTTCCGCGGATATTGTCGGCGGTCTTTACCGGACATTGAAAACTGTCTTCCCACAGGTTTATTTCTTTCCGGCGCGGACCTCGCGGAACGTCGTCATAATCGCCACCATGACTCGCGATAAACTCCCCTTTTCCACCATTCAGCAACGGGCGAACTCACTCCTGTACTACAAGCGCATCACCCTGCCAACGTTTCGCGATCGCCTTTATTCCTTTCGCGCCGAGCCTCCGGCAAATAGCGCGACCTGCCCTGTTCTCACCGACGACTTCGCGCCGGTGGACGGCTTGTTGAAAACCGGCTACTGACTTTGCAGTGACCGAATCAGGTCGTCGTCCTGCGATATACTTTGTGGACCGCCGCCTGGTCCGTCGGTTTGATCAACACTTCATCAATGCAAACATGTGGCGGGCGAGTGGCCACCCAAACCAATGTTTCGGCCACGTCGTCGCCGGTCAAAGGCTCCATTCCTTCATAAACTTTTTTCGCGCGCGTAGCGTCGCCTTTGAAACGAACCAGCGAAAATTCTGTCTCGGCGAAGCCGGGGTCGATCGTGCACACGCGCACGCCGGTGCCGCTAAGCTCAAGGCGCAGGGCGCGAGTGATTTGCAACTCGCCCGCTTTCGCGGCGCAATAGGCTGCGCCACCTTCATAGGCTGTGCGGCCCGCAATCGAGCCGATATTCAGGATCGAAGCGCCGGGATTGTTTGTGATGAGCGGCAAGCATGCCCGCGTCATGCGCAAGACACCGAGCACGTTGGTCTGCATCATGAATTCCCAGTCTTCGTCTTTCGCGTCCGCGACTTTGTCGAGGCCTTTTGCGCCGCCGGCGTTGTTTATGAGCACGTCGATTTTGTCGGCGAGCGAGCGGATCCATTTCACAAAAGTCTCGACGCTTTCCGTGCTGCTCACGTCGAGTTGATGCACGTGAGCTTCAGGAGCGCCGGCTTCTTTTGCTTCCACGGCAACGCCTTTCAGCCGGTCAAGGCGTCGGGCACCGAGGACGACCTTGGCGCCTTCGGCTCCAAAGAGGCGCGCGGCGGAGGCGCCGAAGCCGCTCGAAGCGCCAGTGATGACTACCCATTTGTTCTTAAGTCCTAATGGCATAATAGAAATAGAGTTGAGCCGCTGTGGATTGGCAATCCGCTTTTCAATTGGCTCGCCAATTTCTACACTCGTTCGCGGCGTGCAAATCAGGAGTTATAAACCGAGTGATCTCAAGGAGCTCAAACGCATCATTGTCGAGGCCTTTGCCGGAATCGCGCTCGACCAACGTGTGGAGGAACACCTCGGTGTCCTGCATGGCCACGACTGGCGCTGGCGAAAAGCGCGGCACATCGAAGATGACGCGGCGGCAAATCCGGCGGGCATTTTTGTCGCTGAAGAAAACGGAAAGATTCTCGGGTTTGTCACAACGGTGCTGGAGCGGGAAGCGGGCAAGGGGCGCATTCCCAATCTTGCGATCATTCCGGAAGCGCGCAGCAAAGGGCTGGGACGGCAATTGATCGACCATGCTCTCGATTATCTGCGGCGCGAGGGCATGTCCTACGCGATGATCGAGACAATGGCTTACAACGAAGTCGGGAATCATCTTTACCCCGCATGCGGGTTCATCGAAGTTGCCCGCCAGGTTCACTTCGCGCGAAAACTCTAACTCGGCTTGTGCCGTTCCAAATATTTCGTTCGCCACAGCGCGCGCGAGAGTTTGCCGCGCTGGTCGGGAGATAAATCCTCGATCAGCCAGAAATCGCGCGGCACCTGCCAGCCGGGGAGATGCGCGAGGAGGAATTGCTTCAAGTCATCGGCGGATGTCCCCCGCTCGACTGACGCGCACGCCACAATCCGCTCGCGCTCACCTTCGGGAATTCCGAACACAACGCACTGCCGAACGCGAGAATATTTCGCCAAAACGTTCTCGATCGATTCGGGCGCGATTTTGCGTCCGGCCACATTGATAATATCGCTCGCACGACCGCGCAGGTACACGCGTTGATCGACGATCTCGGCGATGTCGCTCGTATGAAAGCGGCCGTTGCTCAAACGCTCTTCCGCTTCAGGCCAATATGTCTCTGCGACCGCCTGGCTGTGGACTTCCAGGCAGCAATCCGCAGCAATCGCAAGCTTCACATTGCGCATCGGAAGGCCGATGCAGCTCGAATCGGTTCGCGGCTTTTCACTTGCGTCGTAAGCGATACCGCCACATTCGGTCGATCCGTAAAAGTTATGAATCTTGATTCCACATCGATCGAAAACCTCGGTTTCAAGTTGCAGTGGCAGCGGCGCGCCGGCGGAGATCGCAAGGCGCACATGTTTTGAATCGAGCGCGCCGGCCTCGAACCAGGCGCGCCATAACGCAGGAACGCTCGGCAGTGTGGCCGCGCCCATTTCTTCCAAGGTTTTCCGCACGGTTTCCGGGAGCGCGGAACTCGCGACGTAGAGCGGTATGCCATTTAAAAGCAGCGGCGTGACGAGATTCGAGAATCCGTAGGAATGCGCCAGCGAGATGACGCCCAGGTTGGGCCGTTCACGGCGCAAACCCATTGTCTCAATGATGCTGCGCGCGTCGGCGGCAAGTTGGTCCGCCGTCAACGCCACCAGGCGCGCGGGACCTGTCGTTGCGGATGTTGTTTTCAAATGCACGATGTCTTCGTCGGGCAGCGGGAATTCCGGTCGTGGCTGGCCGGGTTCCAACGGACAGACGATTGCGCCCGATCTCCAACCCTTAAGCACGCTGACAATGAATTCGACGTCGGAACCTTGGGGGAAAACGACGCGCTCTGGCGTGCCAGATTCGGCCAGAGAATCCAATTCGGCAAATGTCCATTGCTGACGCGCGCCCAGGTCGCGCAGCGCGATTTCGCTCCGATATTCGCGGACAATTTCGCGCCAGTGGTCGTAAAGCATTTGCGAGTTTGGTACTGCAACGATAGCTTGGGCCGCAAGCTTTTGTGCCGAATGTTGAGCAGAGCAATGAAGCGCGGGCAGCCTTGCCCGCACGCTTTTCGCCGCGCAGGAGTATCGAAACGTTCATTTTGCGGGCAGGGCTGCCCGCGCTCCTCATCATCGTCGCCGCGGGATGCACGAGTTCCTCGAAACACGAATCGTTTCCTCGACCATTTGCTTTTGGTCACGATACCTTCGCCTACGCCAACGAACTTGTCTGGGAGTATCAGTTCGACGATGCGACGGGGAAGACGACCCACCACAAACGCGTGCCGCCGCCGACTTATACGCATCACTGTTTTGTCGTCGCGCGCGCCGCCAAGCAGTTCTTCCAGAATGCGCGCTTTGATCCCGCACAACCGCCTGTCGATGAAAGGACCTATCGGCAACTGGTCGACCGTGTAATGTCGATCAGCCCGCGCAAAGTTCCGGCCGAGGATCGCAAGGTTGTCATTCCTGGGTACACAAACCTGTTCACCTTCAGCCGCGACTGGGAGCACCTGCTGAAGAGCGAAGGTGGAGGCGCGTGGCGCAGTTACCTTCAACGGGGCCACTGGCGAATGATCTTCCCTCTCCCACGGTCTCACCAAAATCGAATGGCGCAACAACTTCTGGTTTCGGTGCAACGTAACCGACCTGCGGTGATTCACGTTGTTCGATTTCCGAGCCTGTCGATCAACCACTCCGTCGTGGCGTATGGCGCAAAAGAGTCACCGAACGAAATCGTGTTTGAGATCTACGATCCAAACGATCCCGCAAAACCCTCACCACTGACATTCGACCGCGCGACCCGCCGCTTTCGGCTTCCGCGCAACGCGTATTTCGTGGGTGGACGAGTGGACGTCTACGAAATCTACCACGCGTGGAATTATTGAGTTATGGATCAGCAATCAGGATTACCTGATACCCATAACGCAGACCACGACCTTGCCGTTTCGAATTGACCAATTCGTGAAGATTGGGGTCAGAGCCGTTCGCGGCCGGCGTAGCCGGTGTCGAGATCGTGCCAGAATTCGATGTCTTCTTCGTCCTGTTCCCAGCAGAGGAAGACTTCGCGTCCGGAGATGATGGCGGGGAAATCGATCAGGCCGCGGTCGAGGTCTTTGATCTGGATTTCGCGGCAGCTGAATTCGCGGACCAGTTTGTGGAGTTCAGTGTAGAGCCGGACCCAGTTGTTCGCCAGTTCGCCACCGACATCGGCGCCGGCCTTGAGCAGGTGCTGGACTTTGCGTTCGCATTCCTCCATCCAATTGCGGACCTGGGCGAGGTGCTTGAGCCATTCACGGATCTGGGGCAACAAAGCACGCGCCTCCTCACGCGTGTAGTGCTTATGGAATTGCATTATTTCTTTTCCGAGGTATCTGTGCCGCCGAGTTTTTTTTCGATTCGTGAGTTGGGTTCGAGTGAAAGAGCTTTGCGCCAGGCGTCACGGGCCTCAGGCAGCTTGCTCAGGCTGCCATAGACATCGCCAAGGTGATCGTAGAGGGTCGCGTCGGGTTCGTCGGAATTTTCGATGGCTTTCTGCAGCCAGCCAAGCGCCTCTTCCGGGCGATCGAGTTTGAAGAGGACCCAGCCGAGGCTGTCGAGGTAAGCGGAATTCTTTGGTTCGAGATCGACCGCTTTCTGGACGAGCTCGCGGGCTTCCTGGAGGTTGACGCCGCGGTCAGCCCACATGTAGCCGAGGTAATTCATAGCGACGTGGAATTTCGGCGACAGCTCGAGGCAACGGCGAAAATATTTTTCGGCTTCTTCGTAATTCTTTGTCTGCTCGTAGGCGGCGCCCAGTTGGAAACAAAACTCGTGGTTGAGGCGGTTGGTTTCGGTGGCACGCGCAATGACTTCGGCCGCGACGAGATGTTTGAGGGCGTTGGTATGGTCCTTCATCCGGCTGTAAGCCATGGCCGTGAAGTATTCATTGACGAAGTTGCCCTGGAATTTGGCGCGGGCTTTGTCGAGGGTTTGCAAGGCGTCGCGAGGCTGATTGAGATTAATTTGAGCGCCGGCAAGGTCGTAGTAAAGCTGCTCGAAATTCGGCGAGAGCAACAAGGCCTTGCTGAGATGGTCGACGGCCTTTTTGAAGTCCTTCTGTTCGAAGGCGATGTTGCCGAGCATGTAATAGGCCTGCGCGCTGGTCGGATTGTTGCGGACGATGACTTCGAGCTGTTCGACGGCCTTCCGTTTGTCCTCCTTGCGGATGTAAAGCTGGGTGAGCTTCTCGCGAATGGTCGGCAGATTCGGATATTTCTCCAGCACCTTCAAATACAACTCGGCGGCGCGATCCGATTCGCCGAGCGCAGCCAATCCATCGGCAAGCCGTTGCAGGACAAAGGCATTGGGCGTATTGGCTTTGTCAGCGCGTGTGTACATTTCGAGCGCCTTGGCTTTGGCGGTGTCGCCTCCACCGACGCGCATGATCGCGGCATAGAGTTCGGCCACCTGAATGAGAAAAATCGGCTCTGTATTCGGCAGCTTCGCGGCCTGGTCAACGACCTTGGTCGCTTCCTCGGGCTGGCGTCCCTGCAGGTATGTATTCACCAGGTTTTCATAACCCGAGAGGCTCCGTGGGGATTTGCGAATGGCAGTGCGATTGGCCTCGATCGCTTCTTCTTTCTTGCCGTTGATCGCGTAAACCATCCCGAGCCGGGCGTAAAGTTGCCCCGAAGCATTTGGATTTTCGGTGGCTTTCTTCAAGAGGTCGAGGGCCTTTTCCTGCTGGCGAAGCTGAAGCAAGCGGCGAGTGACTTCGAGGGCAAGTTGCTCGTCGCGCACGTCGGCCATCGCCGCTTTGAAGTATTCGTCGACGGCCTCCTCGGACTCGTCGTTAAGGTCGAGCACGACGCCGGTGGCATAACGGGCATGGGCCTCGACGCGCCGTTCGACGGCTGCGGGGGAGCGATCTTCGGCGTCAGCAGCAGCTTCCTTCGTGTTCTTCGCGAGAAGGCCTTTTTGCTTCGAAGTGCTCGCGCAACCGGCCAGAATGAGGCCGGCGACCAGAGCGGCAACCAGATGCAGACACGACGGCATATTTTAGCTTAACGACAACAGCAACGCGCGCAACCTCCTTCCGAGAGGAAGTGCAAAAATATGGGAGCAGTTCCGACGCCGTCGGATTACTTCTGCCAGGTGCGCTTCTTGTGGCGATTGGCGCGCAATTGCTTGCGGCGCTTATGCTTATTGATCTTGGCCTTCCGGCGTTTCTTCAGTGAACCCATATTTTTCGCTTAATATACAACTTTGTTTAAGGGATATTCAATGATTCCTTCAGCTCCCGCGGCCTTGAACTGCGGGATCAACTCGCGCACGACGTGCTCGTCAATGATCGTTTCCACCGCGACCCAGCCCGGCTGACTCAAGCTGGAGATGGTGGGACGGCGCAGCGCGGGCAGATTTTGCAACAGGCTGGCGAGATTTTTCTCTTCGATGTTCATCTTGAGACCGACTTTGACCTCGGCTTCCATCGCGCCGCGCAACAACAGCGCCATCGTCTCGATTTTCTTTCGCTTCCACGGGTCCTTCCACGAATCGTGATTGGCAATGAGCCGGGGAGTTGAGGTCAGCAACGTATCGATGATGCGGAGCTTGTTGGCGCGCAACGAAGCGCCTGTTTCGGTGACTTCGACGATTGCGTCGACCATTTCGTGCGCTTTGACTTCGGTCGCGCCCCAGGAAAACTCGACCTCGGCCTGAACGCCGTGTTGCTTGAGGTAACGCTGTGTCACATTGACAAGCTCGGTCGCGATGTGTTTGCCCTGCAGGTCTTTGACGGTCTTCACCGGCGAATCTTCGGGCACCGCGAGGACCCAGCGCGTTGGCTGGCGCGAGACTTTGCTGAAGAGAAATTCGCCGACTTCGTGCACGTTGGAATTGTTCTCCTGCACCCAGTCGTGGCCGGTGAGACCGCAATCGAGGTGTCCATGCTCGACGTAACGGCTGATTTCCTGGGCCCGAATCAGCCGGATATCCAATTCATCATCGTCCACGTACGGAACATAAGAGCGGCTGCTGACGGAAATGTTCCATCCGGCCTTCGCCATTCTCTCGAGCGTGGCGTCCTGGAGACTGCCCTTGGGCAATCCCAGACGCAGCTTTGGTTTCTCTTTCATTTTTCCAAATCTTTGCGGGCTTCAGACTGTGCGCGCGGACGCGAGTACCTTTTGGCAGACCCCTTCACCCTCGTCACTGGATTGATTTGCCATTGCCGGCGCGGCAAAGCGATTTTTTTCTTCGTCTTTTTCACGCCTCTCGCCAAACGGTTTGCCGGCCTTTCACTATGATGCGTCCTTCGGCCAACGCGCCGATCACAGCGGGATAAAGCCTGCGTTCGGCTTCCTGGATACGCGCGTGCAGCGCCTCGGGAGTGTCGCCCTCCAAAACCGGCACTGTTTCCTGCGCGATGATGGGCCCGCTATCGACACCCTGATCGACAAAATGCACGGTGCAACCAGTGACTTTTACGCCGTGGTCGAGGGCCTGTTTCCAGGCCTCCAGGCCGGGAAAGGCGGGGAGAAGGGATGGATGAATATTGACGACGCGATTGGCGAAGGCCTTGAGGAAATCGCCTTTCAAAATTCGCATGAACCCCGCGAGCAAGATCAGATCAACCTGGGCTTCGCTGAGGCGTTGAATGTACGCGCGCTCGGCGTCCTCATCGAGTTTGGTGCGATATTTTCCGGGCGCGATATGCGCGAACGGCACGCCAAACTGCTGCGCATGTTGAAGGATGCCGGCATCGGCAACGTCACTGGCGACGAAGGCGATTTGGGCGGGAATTTTTCCGCTCGCGCACGCCTCGGCGATGGCGACCATGTTCGAGCCCTTGCCCGAACCGAGTATGCCGAGGCGAAATGTGTTTGGTCGCGTCACAGAACAATATTAATAGCCCAGACGCGAATGAATTGAAACAGCAAAGCCAGTTACCAGCGGAAGAAGCGGTACGGATCGTCCCATTCTTCGGGTTGATCGAGATAGAGGCCGTCGAGCCAGCGCTTTTCTGATTTCGCAGTGGCGAGCGGAGTGTTGAAGCGCGTAAGGATGGGTGAGCTGCTGGCGACGCCGAGATTGTTGAGCAACCGTGTGAGGACGAATGAGGCCCGGCGATAAGTCCGCTTGAGGTTGGATTGCTTCGTCGGGTCGAATTGCCACGGAACGATTTGGCAGAAGACGACGTTGGCGTTGTTTGCAGTGGCGAGCACGCCGTTGGCGACGGGAGTTGCGCCGGAGGTGATCAGGGATAATTCGTGTGGGTCGCGACTGTGGACGTCGGCTGAACCGACTCCCTTGAGAAGCGGGTTCGCGGTGTTTGGATCGAAGAAGGCCGATATGTGTTCCGCCGCTTTGAACGTGACGCGCACGGGAAGAAGCGCGTCTGCGGTTTGTTGGTCGAGCCCGATAGCGAGGAGATGGCCGCCAGCCTTCAACCAATTGGCAATGCGATCTTTGCTTTGTCCGAAGTCACGCGCGCCCGGAGCGACGATCAATACCTGATTGGGTGTGAGTTCACCGCCATTATAACTACTGACGGTGAAACCGGCTGATTCCAAATGGCGCTTGCCCGCGAGATCGCCGACGTAGACGGTCGAGCGAGTTGGTTCAGGCTTCCAGTGCGACACGTGTTGGAGGATGTTTCGGGTCAACGTTTCAGCAACCGGGTCGCTTTCGCTGCGTCCAGTCACGTCCACCTGACAGAACAGGATCATGCCATGTCCTTCGCGATATTCCATGAGCGGGCTGTATTGGAGGCCGTAGCCACCGTCGAGGATTGGCAGGAAATCGCCACGCGCAGGTTTTTCGATGAGCGCGGATGCGACGTTGCCGCGATTGCCGCAGCGCCACAGACGTGGCACGGGGATGTCGCACCAACTGACGGTCGGTCCATAGCGAGGACGGATCGTATAATCTAGGCGCGGCGAAAGAATCGTGGCTTCGCCTCGCCAGTCGCGCCAATGTTCCGGACCGATTCCGGCAAGAGCCGGATGATCGGGCACGCGCGCGAAGACCTGCCGCAAGCCGTACTCCGCGACGCGAAAGCCGAAGCGCCTTTCGAGAACCTCCGCGGTCTGTTCGAAGATCAGGACCTTGAGTCCGTCGCGGACGCGCGTGATGTCCGGCGCGGCGCCGTTGGTGGTCAACGCGGCTTTGCCGACGATCAAGGTGTCGAATGCTGAGAGATTGGCAGTCGCATCGACGGTCTGAAAACGCACGTTCAGTTTCTTCAAAAGCTCACTCGTTTCGCCTTTGGGATCGAAGACCCCGATCCTGCCGCTGATTTGAGAAGCAGGTGGGCGCGGCAGGACCTGGATGACGAAGGCGTCCGTCTGCGTCTCGCCGTTGCTGAATCGAACGCTCGCGTTCAACTGGTGTTGGCCGGCAGTCAACGTCTCCGGCAGAGAGAATCGTAACGGCAGGCGCTCCTGCTCGCCGGTGTTCACAGAGAATTTTTTGTTGCCGGAGATGGCCTTCGGCAAGCCGAGCGACCACTCGGTTTCGCAGGTCACGGTTTCCCGCGAATTGTTGATGACGATGAGTTGCTTTTCCACGGTCTCGCCCGGTAGGAAGACGTGGTCCTTGCAGGTGAATTGACCAGGTTTGCCGGCGATCCAGGCGAGCAGTGGACGGTTGTTGCGCAGCAGGGCGCGCGCAGCGGCAGTGGGCACCCAATCTGCCCGGTCGAAGGCGAGGTCCCATCGCTCGTAGGTTTTGTCCACGTAATCAGGACTGAATCCGGGGCGTTGTAGGTTATCCCAGTCCACCTTGAATTCGCGGCGACGTTTGTCCACGCCATTGCGGAGTTTCCAGAAATGCTCGTGCTCCCATGGCGAAATTCCCGAGACTCCCCAGGTGCGAAACGCGCGCCAATTGTCGGTGAGATACATGGCGAAGACCGGATAGCGTTCATCAAAAATGCTCGAGCCGACGGAGTGCGGGTAATCCCAACGGTGCCAGAGCTTGCCGGTGCGAAACTGTTTGGCTTCCCAGCGGAGGTTCGCGGCTTCAGCAGCGCTGATCTGAAAAGCGCGATCGCCGAGGAATTGCGAATTCCATTCCGCGAGACAGAACTCCCAGGGAACATTCGCGCTACCCCACTCGCGTTGCCCCTTGTACCAGCCGCGATACATCGTCCAGTCCCACGTGAACGGCGCGCCGTATTCGCACGTGAAGGCGGGCTTCACGCCGTTAGTCGCCCAATGCCCGAACCAATCGGAGAGCTCCTGCACGGGAACGAAGTTCGGATAAAAGTTAATCACGTGCATCGAGCCAAGGTTGCCCGACGCATGATGATAAACGATGCGGCTGGAATCGAATCGCTTCACGATGGTTTCGGCGCGCAACGCGAGCGCGGCGTTTCGGCGCGACCATTGATCGCGCGGGTCGTGAAGGCCGTCGATCATGTCGGGATTCATGTCCTCCTCGTAACCGGTGGCGTTATGGCTCATCGCGTAAGCAACCACGGAGGGATGATTTTGGGCGACCCGCACATAAAATTCCGCGTGGCGGGCGTAACCGTTGGTCTGGTCGGCATCGGCGGATTTCCAATCGTAATGGCTGAAGTGCGGCTGCGATAATGCGACAAGCATCCCCACGTCATCGGCGGCGCGCAGAATTTCCTCGAAGCCGAGATGCGAGCCGGGTTCGCAGCCGTAGTTGTGCGTATAGACAAAGTTGATTCCAATGCTCTTGAGCCGTTCGAGAGTTTCGCGAGCGCCACCGTATGTCGCCAGCGCCGCGCCGATTTGGGCGTTGTCCAACGGCAGAGCGGATAAGAAAATGCGGGAGCCGTTCAAATAGAAATCGCGGCCGTCGATCCAGAAATCGCGAAAGCCGAACGGAGCGTGAAAGAACACGTCGAGCACGCGGCCACCGGTTTCAATCAACGAGAGAGTAAGTTCAAATTTGTTGGAGGGCGTGTGGATGTCCCAACGTGCACCGGGTTTCCACTGTTCCGAGAAGGCGATGCGACCGCGGTCAAGGTCACTGCGGTTGAACGTGCGGGTCGTGAACTCATGGACGGTGCGGCCGTCTTTGGCGATCCGGCCTCGAAGTGAGTAGCGTCCGTCAGCCGGGAGTTCCTGCAGGGCAGTGTCGAGCGTGATTTCTGATTTGCGCACGGAGGTGTCCACTTTTAGATCGGAGATGCGCGGGCTAGAAGGAGTGCTGACGAGGAAGATATCGCCACACAAGCCTCGCCGTTCGACCTTGCCTTTCACTTCGCGAGCCGAGTTCGAGTCGGTGTACGAAAGGAGAACGCCTTTGAGCGGCATCGCTACGACCAGCAAACTGAGGACTTGAGTACTGCCCGGGCGAAGGTGAGGAGTTAGATCCAGTTCGCCGCCCGGAAAACGAATCTCGCCGCGCTTTGTTCCATCGATGAAAACGACGGCATACGAGTTCAGATAGTCGACCGACAACGCCACGCGTCGCCCGGCCCATTCCTGCGGCACTGAAAGCGTGCGCTCGCACCACGCGGCGGCGACGCTGCCGAGGCGCTCGTTTTTCCAATTCGGATGTGAGTGGACCGTCTGAAAATCCTTCTGCATGTAATCGGTGATTCCCGGCCAGCACCCGGGAACTTTGAAGTAGCCCCAATTCTTCTGAGGCGCCCTGTCAGCCGAAGTCTGCGCCGGTTGCCAGCGCCACAATCCATTGAGACAGATCTTTTCTCGAGTCGGCGTCGTCTCGCGATACGCCTTGTCCATTTGCCAGACTGCTTTGACGCCTTCGGGCAAAATGGCCACGGCCTCTTCCTGGCAGAACGCGCGCGTCGCGGTCAAAGGCGCAAAGACAGCCGCCAACAAGATCATCGCATCGCGCAGTTGCATCATTTGCCGCATTTGAGGAAGTCCGATCCCTTGGACGTGCAAATCAGTCGTTCTCATCGAACGGGGAATTTCGCAAGTTGGCGTCGGCATGCGGCGAGCACTGCCTTCCAAGGAGAGCGCAGAAATGCGGGCTGGAGCAGAGATTCCCTGGCGTATTTGCGTCCGGCGTCGGCCAAATGAATTGCGGCGTGAATAAGCATCTCATCGTGGTTGTTGGCCAGTGCGAGCATCCGCGAGTCCGGCGCGACGATCTTGGAATCGCCTGCCGACCACAGCCGGCCACCCTGTGGCCCGACTGAGTTCGCGAAGATATAGAAGATCTGATTTTCGAAGGCGCGCGCAGTCATGCCGTCGCGTCCATCGCGCTTTGCTTTCGACACGGCAAGCGCATCGAGGCCGGCATTTGGATGAAACAGAATTTGCGCGCCCATCATGACAGGCAAGCGGACCAATTCCGGATAACGCCGCTCGTGGCAGATGATGGCGGTGCACGGCACGCCATCGATCTGAAAGAAGGCCAGGGAATTTCCCGGAGTGAAAAACTTCGCGTCGCGTGGCGTGAGATGGATTTTGTCATAGCGAAATTTTTCCCGGCCAAGCCGGTCAATGACGACCAACGAGTTGAAGCTGCGTCCGCGGCTGAAGGTTGGTGAACCGATCAACACGTTGCACCGGTGCGCGCGGGCAGCGCCGGCGACTGCGCTGAGTCCGCCCTCAATCTCAGCCTGACCAAGGTGTCGGAAGTCCACATTGTAGCCTGTAAGGGCACATTCAGGAAACAGGATCGCGTCACTGCGTCTGCGCGCGGCTTCGGAAATGAATCGGCAAATGAGTTCGATATTTTCGGGCAGAGTCCGGCGAAACTTCAGTTGCGCCGCTGCGATTCGAAGTTTTTTTGCCGCCATGGCTTCGATCAGGTCGGAGACAGATCCGCATGGTGAGCTATGCCCTCGACCAATGCAACTTCCGCAACACTCTTGCCCGGGACGCTCGTTGGTGAGACGCTTCAGTTCATGGCCCAAAAGCGAATGATGCAATCTGTCGCTACCGTCGCAATGTTCATCTCCCTGATGGTCGCCTGGTCTGCAACTGCCGCCGAACCGCTCGTGATCGAGATTTGGCCGCGCGAAGTCCCGGATGAGAGCGGAGGCATCGGCCCGGAAAGATTTCGGATGTCGCCAGCGCTGGATCGCAAGCAAGTGGAGGTTACCGAGCCGACGCAGATGATTACGGATGTTACTAAACCGACGATCACGATTTATCGACCGGCGAAGGAGAAAAACACCGGCACAGCGATGTTGATCTGTCCTGGCGGCGGCTATTGGAACCTTTATTGGCAACTGGAAGGCGAGGAAGTCGCTGCCTGGCTGAATTCGATTGGGGTGACGGGCATCATCCTTAAGTACCGGGTACCGCGTCGTCCTGATGAACCGAAGGGAGAGCCGGCGCGGCGTCCGCTTCAGGATGCGCAACGGGCCGTCAGTCTGGTGCGCAGCAAAGCAGGCGGATGGGGCATCGATCCGCGGCGCATAGGGATCGGTGGTTTTTCGGCGGGCGGTCATTTGGCGATAGCGACGGCAACGAACTTCGAGAAGCGCACCTACACGCCCAGCGATGACATCGATCAAATCAGTTGCCGACCGGATTTCGCCGTCCCTGTTTATTCGGGCTATCTGAAAACGAAAGACAAAGATGAAATTGCTCCAGGGCTGAGCGTGCCGACCAACACGCCGCCGGTTTTCCTGGTGCATGGCGGCGAGGATATTATCAGCCCGCCGGAACACAGCGTTTTGATGTATCTCGCGCTGAAGCGAGCGGGCGTCCCGGTGGAGTTGCACGTCTACGCCAATACTGCTCACGACTTTGGCGTGCGCAGAAACGAGCATCCCTATTCGAAGTGGACGGAGGCTTGTGCCGACTGGCTCCGCGATCAGGGATTGCTTCCGGGCGTCGCGACGCAATGAGGTTTTTTCTCGCATTGTCCAGATGGCATCATGGCAACATCCTGTAACCAAATGAGTGGAAATGCACAGTTCGGACGGTTGACGATCCTGCTCCTCACGCTTTGCTCCGCGGTTGCATTCGCCGAATCCAACGCGCCGGGCAACAAGGTTCGCATCGCCGCCGCACAAGCGGCACGGCGTGTCATTGACTTCCATCTCAAGGCCGATGAAGCGCTCGCAGGTGTCGAGAAGAATCTGAGCGAACTGGAGCGAATCGTCGATCGCGCCGGTGAAGCAAGGTGCGATGCGCTGGTGTTGCCTGAGGATACACCCGGCTTGCTGAATTGGCTTGGCGCGAATGAAACAGAGGCGAAGCGCCTTTTGCCAAAGGCGGTCAGCCGGATGATCGAACGGCTCGGTTCGGCGGCAGCGCGGCACAAAATGTATCTGGTCGTTTGCAGCGACTTCATCGAGAGCGATGGCGAAATCTATAACACCGCCTTCCTGCTCGGTCGCGATGGCAAGGAAATCGGCCGTTACCATAAGGTGTGTCCGACGTGGTCGGAGGCTGGCGTGCGCCAGCGCGGGAATAAGTTCCCGGTTTTTCCGACGCGCGACCTGGGCACTGCCGGATTGCTCATCTGCTATGACCTGGTGATGCCGGAGACCGCGCGTTGCCTCGCGTTAGCAGGCGCAGACATCATTTTCTTCCCGACAATGGGTGGCGCAGCGATTGGCGATGATGATATCGGCGTGCAGGCGTTGCGAGTGCGCGCGGCGGAGAATTTTGTCTGGCTGGTTGTCGCGCATCGGGGCAGCGGGGCGATGATCATTTCACCGCAGGGGAAAATCATTGCGCAAGCGGAAGGGCCGGATGGTTTGGCGATTGCGGATATTGATCCGCGAGGCCAACGCGAGGGCGGTGACGCGTTTAACCATCAGCGTGATATGCGGGCGCGATTGTTTCGTGAGCGAAAACCTGAAGCGTTCCACATGCTCACCGACACGAACCCGCCGGTGCTCGCCAAAGTGCCAATCAATATTACTTCGAAAGAAGCTGGCCGCGTCATGGCGGGGGCGCTCACAGTCGGCGAGGACGAATTCAAGGAGGCTAATCGTTTAATCGGCCAAGGTAAAACCAGTGAAGCGATTAAGGCGTTTGAGCGGTTGCGCAAGGAGTACCCGGCCACATGGATCGACCGTCGATCGGAGGAACGGCTCGCCAGGCTTATGGATCGTGCGCCGTCCGGCCTCGCGGTTGAGAAAGAACATCGAGGTGAGGCCGTGGGCCTTGCGGCGAAATACCGTGGCGATACCGGCATTGCGAAGGACCCCGACGTATTTTTCGCGGACAACTTCGAATCCGGTGACATGAAGCAGTGGGACCAACAGCGGCGTGCCGTGGTCACGGAAGACAAGCCCAATTCCGGCCGCTGGTGCGTGCAAATGTCCATGGAACGCGGCAAGAACCACGGCGCGGACGCCATCAAATGGTTCATGCCCGGAGCCGACGCAGTGTATGCGCGGTTCTACGTGAAATTTTCGCCGGACTACCAATACAATCATCACTTCGTTTGGCTGGGCGCCAATCAGCGCACCAACAAATGGTCCGCCTTCGGCAAGGCCGGTCTTAAACCGAATGGCACTTATTATTCCACCGGCATTGAACCGTGGTTCGCGTGGGGCAAGAATCCGCCACCGGGCGAAGTGAATCTCTACACCTATTACCTCGACATGGAGCCGGATCCGAAAATGAACAAGTATTGGGGCAACGGGTTTTTCCCACCCGGACCGGGCAAAGGCAAAGCTGCGAGCGAATCGCGCGTCATCCCGCCGTTGAACCAGTGGCAGTGCTGGGAGTGCATGATCCAGGCGAACACCGCTCCCGACAAGGCTGACGGGAAACAATCGATGTGGATCGATGGAAAATTAGTCGGCGAATTCACCGGCATTCGCTGGCGCAACGACATGGATTTAAAAGTGAATTGCCTCTGGCTCGAGCACTACGGCTACGATGAAGGTGACCCAACCAAACAGTATTGGAAGGAGAGCCAATCCGTCTGGTTTGATGACGTCGTCGTGGCCCGCCATTATATTGGTCGAATGCAGAGGTAAGCGTGTACTGAATCATGCTCGGCGTCCCGCAACTCGGTGTCGTGCTCGCGCTGGTCGCTCAAAATCGTGTTCCCGGTCGCCGTTACTCCTCAAACTTCAACTTGCGCGTGTCGCACTCGAGGCCGTTGGAACCGTGAGCGCGGTGTAGAGTTGGGGCCGGCGCGCGCGTATCCATCGACGACCGCTGCTGTCCGCCAGCAGCCACCGAACGCTCAATCGCGACCACGCGAGCTGCCGATGTCACGATTACTGGAAAATCCAGGTCCACCCGCGGCCACATACCCGTAACTTGCTCCAGTTTTTTCTGGCGAAACCCAAAAGGCATAAAGCTTGCCGTTTTTCAGGTGAAAGCGAAAGCGAACAGGCTGATTCGTGAGAGAGGACAAGTCGTCAACACCGCTCCAGTGAACCGCCTGCAAGGTTTTGTTCGCCGACAGCGCAGAGCAATTTTCCGCAGTGAAGCGCGGCACAACCTGGCCCGCCTGGTTCAGAATCTCGACTCGCAGCCCGCCCTTTGGGTCGTCCACATTAACGAACAGATGTTTTCCGCTGAAACGCACCGGCCGCGTCGTCATCGTGCCTCCGGTTTCATCCGCGTCCATCGAAGCAAATCCGTCGCGGCGCAGCGTAGCCAAACCGGTTGTCAACGTCCCAGCCTTGTTGCCGCCTGGCCGGCCGGTTCGTCCACTGACGCAGAAGTACAGCTCGTCACCGACGACCAGGAACCCGCCGCCAGCAGACTGGACATTGTTTGCGTTCCAGTCGCCCTGTTTGTCGGATACCGGGCAAAACGCCCGCCGGTCTGGACGAGACCAGTGCCAGCCGTCGCGACTGTAGCCGAGCACGACATTGTTCGGCTTATGACGGTCCGCGGGTTGACCGCGCCAGACGGTGAAGAAGCCGACCATCAAACTTTCGTAAGCCACGGCGTCGAGGTTATAGAGCTGAGGTTTGATTTTGAGATCGTCGCGTTGAGGGTCCAGCCGATCCACGTCCGTCCATCGCAAAGGCTCATTCACTTCCCATCGAGCTGCTGCGAGAACGTCCGGACCTTCGACATAAGAGCGTCGTCGCGGAAAACCGTACCGCTTGTCCACCGCGTCTCCGACCTTATAAACATGGCGGATGCTGTAGACCCAAACCTTGCGAAAGGGGTTCCAGAAGACCGTGCTCCGATCAACGACCCGGCCGCTCTTGGCAACGGGATCACCCCAATGAATGCCATCCGGGGAGAAATGGAGTGCGATGACCCAATTGTTCCACCCGGTTATCGGGTCTTCTCCGCCAGCGCCAATGACGCGGAACATTTTGAAACGCCGCGCGGCGTCCTTCTCCTCCAGATCGAGCCAGACTGTGCTTGAGTCTCGCCCGCCTGGTTGCACGATGTTTGTCGGAGGCCGCACATCGAGAGCAGGCTTCTCCCACCGGATTCCATCGTGCGAAGTGGCGTAACCGGTGGAAGCGCTTTCGCCCACCATGTACCACATCTTGAAAAGCTGATCTTTCGGGTCGTACCACACACCGTCACTGAAGATCATTGCAGCGGCATGGTCCGGATTCTTCATCTCCCAGGGCTGGTCTGGCTTGAGGACCGGGCTTGCAGGATGGTATTTGGGCAGATGGAAAGTTCGCTTTAGCGTGGTATCGGCAATAAGAAAGTCATCAATGAAAAGCTGCCTTCCGACGTCGACCGGAATCACATTCGGCGGCGAGAGCAAGTATGGTGGAATGGCCGGATCCTTTTCCACCGACGTGGGAAAGTCGGAAAGTCGAGGCGGCCATTCGCGAGGGAGGACAATTCCGTTATAGAGCGTTTCGCCTGACTCTTCGGCTTTGATCGCGCCAGGGAAAAAAAGAGAAATAGAAAAAGCCGCGAGCGCGAACGCACGCAATCGAGTCCGCTGAGCATTCACTCGAGGCACAGACACTTCGACAGAGTTTCATCAACGGTGATTCATGTCAGTGAACCAGGAGGTCGTTCTTCCGCGTTTGCGGAGGCCCTTCGACGGGCGACAAAGCCGAAGCGCTTCTTCAGAGGGACCGGCAACGAAAATTGGCCCCAAGTTATCTCCAAAGCGGTTATTACCGGCCGATGAACAAGTTGCCGAAAGTCCGTCCAAAGAGGCACTTAACGAGGCAAGTGTGATGTGAAAAACGTCTGAGTAACTTTTTTGCAAATTTTCCTTGCGACCACAATAGCTTGTGGTTTACTTACAGATGCTCCCTACAAATGGGGTATTCGGACCTGGAGGGAGGTTACCGAATGCCGCCAGAAAGGGAGGGGATAAGTCGTATATTCCTACTCAGAAGGCCGAAACCGGCAATGAAACGAAAAGAAAGGTTTTAAGATGATTGACGCTCGTGATGAAATGCTCTCTCCCGTCCCATCGACGACCGCGCGCCGCGGCAGAACAGTGTTAACCGCAAGCCGAACGAAGCCCCGCAACCGCATGGCAAAGGGCCTGAAGGTTGAGCGTGTTTTCAGCGATCCGAAGACCAGGCCGTTTGACCAACTGGAGTGGGACAAGCGGACCGCTGAAATCACCGATGACAGCGGCAAAGTAATTTTCAAGCAGGAGAACGTCGAGGTGCCGAAATCCTGGTCGGCGCTGGCCACGAAGGTGGTCGTTTCAAAATATTTTTACGGTGAGCAGAATACTTCAGAGCGCGAAACCTCAGTGAAGCAATTGATTCATCGCGTTTGCCGCACGATCGCGGACTGGGGAATTGCGGACGGATATTTTTCAAAAGAAGCAGGCGAGACTTTTTACGACGATTTGACGTGGCTGTGCGTGAACCAATACGGCGCGTTCAATTCGCCGGTGTGGTTCAACGTCGGGCTGTTTCATCAGTACGGCGTGGGAAAGACTTCAGCCAAGGGAAATTGGTTTTATAATCGGCAGACCAAAGAGGGTGAGCGGGCACCCACACAGTATGAATATCCCCAGGGCAGCGCCTGCTTCATCCAATCCGTCGACGACAACATGGAGGACATCATGCGCCTGGCCTATAGCGAGGCGATGTTGTTCAAGTATGGGTCGGGCACCGGCACGGATCTTTCGCCCATCCGCTCGAGCAAGGAGAAGTTGAGCGGTGGCGGCCGGCCCAGCGGCCCGCTGTCGTTCCTGAAAGTTTACGACCAGGTGGCGAACGTCGTGAAGTCGGGCGGCAAGACACGACGCGCCGCCAAAATGAACACGTTGCGCGACTGGCACGGCGACATTGAGGAGTTCATCGACGCGAAGCAGAAAGAAGAAAAGAAGGCCTGGGCGCTGATTGAGCAGGGTTTCGACGGCTCATACAACGGCGACGCTTACGGCAGCGTGATGTACCAAAATGAGAATTTGTCGGTGCGTGTCAGTGATGAATTTATGCAGGCGGCGCAGGATGGCCGCGAGTGGTGGACGCGCTCGGTGACGACGGGCAAGCCGCTCCAAAAGAAAGACGCATCGGCATTGCTGCACAAAATTGCCGACGGCACATGGATTTGCGGCGACCCGGGACTGCAACGGCGCGATCCAGAGGTGGCACACTTGCAAAGGAACGGAGCCGATTCATTCGACAAACCCGTGCTCGGAATACGTTTTCCTGAACAATACCGCGTGCAATCTCGCATCGTTGAACCTGATGAAGTTCAAGCGCGCCGACGGGAAGTTCGACGTCGAGCGATTCAAGGCCGCCGTGCGGGTGTTTATCACAGCGCAGGAAATCATCGTTGATAACGCGAGCTATCCGACGAAGGACATTGCAGAGAACTCGCACATCTTCCGCACGCTGGGTCTCGGCTACGCGAACCTCGGTTCACTGATCATGAGCTACGGTTTGCCCTACGACTCGGATGAAGGCCGCGCCCTGGCCGGAGCGATCACCTCGATGATGACGGGGCATGCTTATGAGCAATCGGCGCAAATCGCGAGTGTGATCGGGCCATTCAAAGGCTATCGCGACGCGCGTTGCGCCCACGTGGCGAAGTCGATCGCAAAAGACAACGTTGAGTCGATGCTCGACGTGATCAAATTGCATCGAGAAGCCGTGGAGGCGATCCAGCCAAGCGAGGAATTTGGTTATCTCAAAAATGCGGCGCGCGAGTCGTGGGACGGCGCCCTGAAACGCGGCTGCGAAGTCGGCTATCGCAACGCGCAGGTCACGGTGCTGGCGCCGACAGGGACGATCGCCTTCCTCATGGATTGTGACACGACCGGGGTCGAGCCGGACATTGCTCTGGTTAAGTACAAACTGCTCGCGGGTGGCGGGATGCTGAAGATTGTGAATCGCACCGTGCCTGAAGCGCTGCGTCGACTTGGCTATAATGATCAGGAGATTGGAAGCATTGTCGCACACGTTGAGAAATGCGACACGATCGAGGATGTCGAGGAAAACACCGCGGAGGGAATCAAGCAGACAATTTGCAGCGGATTGAAGCCGGAGCATCTGCCGGTGTTTGATTGCGCGTTCAAGGCGTATCGCGGCAAGCGCAGCATACATTATATGGCGCACCTCAAGATGATGGGGGCGGCGCAGCCCTTCATCAGCGGCGCGATTTCCAAGACAGTGAATTTGCCCCAGGAATGCACCATGGGGGATATTCGAGATGCGTACGTTCAAGCATGGAAGATGGGCTTGAAGTGCGTAGCGATCTACCGAGACGGCTCCAAGCGGTCTCAACCCCTCAACACCAAAAAAACCAACGAAGGGGGTGGAAACGAAACGGCGGCGGGAGACTCCCGCCTACAAGTGCTTGAAGCGGAAGTCGCCAGATTGCGCGAGCAATCGGGCATGCCGCTCCGCCGCCGCCTGCCTGAGACGCGCACAGCGCTCACGCACAAATTCGACATCGCCGGTCACGAGGGGTATCTCACAGTCGGCTTGTTCCAGGACGGACAGCCCGGGGAGCTGTTTATCACGATGGCCAAGGAAGGTTCGACGATCGGTGGATTGATGGACGCCGTCGGCACATTGACCAGCATGGCGCTGCAATATGGCGTGCCACTGGAAGCGCTCGTGAAGAAATTCGCGCATCAACGATTCGAACCCTCCGGTTTCACGAAGAATCCAGACATCCGCAACGCGTCGTCGATCATCGATTATGTGTTTCGCTGGATGGCGCTGACGTTTATTCCGGGGTATGCCGAGGCCAACGGCCCTGGGCGCAGTCAACCCGAATTGCCGATACCGGGCCTGATCGAGGAACTGAAAAAACGAGTGAACCGGCCCGTGCCTGAACTGCCGATCGCCGAAGACACGGATATTCTCGTAAGAGCGGTGAAGACGGGAGAGGGTAATGGGTCGCACAATGGAAATGGGCACGCACGCGCAGTACACAGCTTGAGTGACGCCATCGCGCACTTCCAGTCAGACGCCCCCACATGCCCAAGTTGCGGCCACGTCGCGGTGCGCAACGGCGCCTGTTACAAGTGCCTGAACTGCGGCGAGAGCCTGGGTTGCTCTTAGAGATTTCTGTGAACCGCTGAAGCAGTGGTTCCAGCTCGCGGGAGGAACTGAACGCCGGGGATTAGATATCCCCGGCTTTTTCTCTTCTAATGATATTCACAGTTCTGCCGATACCCGTACGAGTGGTGTTGAGCTATGGGATTCGTCACGCAATTCTTTATCAAGCCTGCCAAAACGGCACTCCTTCAATTGCCCAGCGGCAGTTTTATGGTTGACCGGCAGGGCAAAATCACGACCTCGACGCTTCCCCGCTCGTTCCCCAATGCGCACATACAGATGATAGGGAACCATTTCCTGGAGGCGTTCCAGACAGCCGAAAAAGCCAAAATTGCCTTGTCCGAGCTTACGATTCAATTCGCGGCGATGAAGTTCGTTGCCCGCAACCTGCGGGGCAACGCGCTGATATTCGTCGTGCCGCAAACGCCGGGTGCGAAAGCCTCGAGCCCGGAGTTCGTCGGCTCGGTGGAACCTGATGAACACTTTGGCTGATGCCGGGGCGATTCTGCCCACCGGCCTTAATCTGTGTCGCGCAATATAAATCCCGCGGAAGTTTCTCAAGCACGGCATCCCTTTTCCCGATGCTCTCATTAGGGTTTCTTGTGAACCAACCATGAGCGAAGCAGAAAAGTCTCTGAGCGCGGGGCAGGGAGATGCGCCCGTCCCGTCCGCTCCCGAAGGGAGAAAGAAGCGGATTCTGCTCATTGAAGACCAGGGGCCGGCGCGCCTGACGCTCTGGGAGAAATTCCGCAACGCCGGCTTCGACATCGACCAGGCCGTCAATGGCATTGTGGCGATGGAGAAGCTCCGCGCCGTCACGCCCGACGCAATCTTCATGGACCTGCTACTTCCGTACATTAAGGGAGTGGATGTCATCAAGGAAGCCCGGCGCGACCCAAAATTCGCGAATGCGCCCATTTATGTCTGCACAAGCGCAGCGATGATGGCCATGTGGAAGCGCCGCGGCACAAGGGCCGGGGCGACCAAGGTTTTTGATCGGGGCGCGACGCCGATCGACGACATCATTGCAGAAGTCGCTGCTGATTTGCGGGGCGTCAAACTAAAGCCGATTAACCCCGTGCCGCCGCAGAAACCAGCGGCGGAAAAATCAGTGACAGCACCTCCGGAAAAAATTTCCTCCAAAGAAAAACCAAAAACACTCCCCCTACCGAAAGTCACGAAAAAGCCAGAGGCACCAGAAGAGTCACAGCCAGGCATGGCAAAGCTGCCGGCTAAATTATTTAATTCTATGAAATTTCTTAAAGGCTTCAGCCTTAGAAAAAAGAAGGAAGCACCGCCGCAACCGCCGCCACCAGTGAAGCAGCCAGCGGTTGTCGACGCCACAACCGCGACTGCAACGCCCTTAACGCCCGCGTCGACAAACGCCGCGGTTCCGTCCCAGGTTTTCACTGCTCCAAAATCGGCCAAAACCACAAGCGCACCCAGCACTCCCAGGAATCAACCGGTTCAGCCATCTTCGCGTGCCGAAACGGGAACAACGGCGTTTGTGAACTTCAATACCGTTGCGGTGCTGACCATCGATCACTACGGAAAGATTGCTTCTGCCGATGGGGCGTGCGTGAAAATGTTCGGCTGGGAGGCTACCGAACTGGTCGGCAAACACCTGGAAAGTTTGCTCAAAGAAACTTCACGTGGTGATCTTCAGACGTTCGTTGAACAAGTCCAAAGCGATTTCAGCAATCAGCTCGCGTCCGTGCAGGTAACTGCATTGCGCAAAAGCGGAGCGGAGTTCCCGGCGTCTATCACACGGCTGGCATGGAGTTCGGAAACCTCTGTTATGACCAAATCCGCGACGGCGGAGGCGGTGTGGACGGCCGTATTTCGCGATTTGTCGTCTTTGAACAGCGCGCCGGTACTGGTGCCACCTTCGGTGACTCTGCCGGCTTCACCGCTGGCGGAGGCGCCGGCAGCACCGCCAATGCAATTCTCGGCGGCCCGCGATTTGCGCGGGGGCGAGGGAACACAGACTTCGCTTCGGCACGCGAGTGAAGAGTTGCGGAAAAGAATTGAAGCCGCCTCCGCTGAAGCAGCGCGCCACCGCGAGGCGCTGGAAAAGGCCCAGCAGGAGCGGGACGGACTGTCAACGCGGATCGACGCGCAGGAGACGGAACTCAATCGTGCCCGAGATGCCGCCGGTCGTGAGTCTGAGACGCGCAAATTGCTCGAGCAACAACTCCAGAATCTGCAAACGGCAAAGGCGGAACTTGAAAAGCAGATTTCAGAACAGAAGCGAAGCAAGGAAGATCTGGAGAAAGCCTCCGAGCAATTCCGCGCGCAATTGGACGAAGCCAAATCGGCGGCGGATCGTGCCCAGGCCGCGCATGATCAGGAAATCGCGCGTGTGCGATCGCTGGAAGAGAATTTAGCCAGGCTGCGAACCGAATATGAGGACGCCGCCAGCAACCTGACGGCCGAACAACGCGCCGCCGCGGAATCTACACGGCAAGTCGAAGAACTGGAAACCCGATTGCACGAGAGCACGGTGGAAGCAGAACGTCTTAAGGATGAATTGGAGAGGGCGACGGCGGAGCGGAATCGTCTGGAAGCTGAATGGCAAACGCAGCTCAGTACTGCCAAGGCGGCGGCGGCCAAAGCGGAAGCGGCGTGGCTGGAGGAAGCGGGACGGAACAGGAATTTCGAAGAACGCCTTCGCGTGCTCGGCAACAGTCTCCAAATGGAGCAGGCTCAACGCGCCCAGGCGGTCTTCGGGCAAGAACTCGCTGATCTGCGTGAAGTCCGAGATGAACTCAACACAAAGCTGGAGGCTGAGCAGCAAGCTTCGGCCGAGATCCGGCGTCGCGCCGAAGATCTGGAGGCCTCGCTGCGGCGAAGCAGCGCCGAAGTCGAGCACATCAAAGCCGACAAGGAAAAACAGGCAGCAGAACGCCAGCGTCTGGAGGCGGAATGGCACAAGCAGCTCAGCACCGCAGAGACGCTGACAAAGAAGCTCGAAGCCACTTGCCAGGAAATGACCGACCGCAACAAGCGGTATGAGGAAGAGGTAGCGAGGCTTCGACAGTCACAAGATGAACTGGAGAACAAGCTCACGACAGAGCGCCAAAAAGCCGCCGATTCGAAGAAGCGCATCGACGAACTCAAACACCTGCTGCGACAGAATGAAGCCGAGCTGGAACGCGCCAAAGCCGAACTGGCGAACGCTGACCGCAACAAACAGCACGAGACGGAACTGACCGGCCTCTATCAAGTGCGCGATGAGTTAACGGGAAAACTGGCCACTGAGCAGAAGGCTACCCAGGACTCCAAAGAGCGAACCGATGAACTGGAAAATCGGCTGCGCGCGAACAACGCCAATCTCGAGCGCATTAAGGCGGACCGTGAGTCGCACGCGCGACGCCAGGCCGCGCTCAGATCTCAACTCGAATCTAAATTGAGTGCCGCCAAAGCGGCGGGCGAGCGCGCCGAGAAGATGGTCAAAGAAAAAACGGCGCTATGCACACGGCTCGAAAAGGAGTTCGCCAAGGTCCAGCAGTCACGTGATGAGCTAAATGGCAAGTTGAGCGCTGAACGGCAAGCCGTCGCGGAATCGCGACGCAAATGTGAAGAGGTTGAAGGGCGCTTGCGCGAGAGCACAGCCGAATTGGAAAACATCAAAGCCGAGCGGGAGAAGGAAGCCGTTGCACAGGCGTCTCTCGAATCGCGGCTCGAGGCCGAACTAAACAAAGCGAAGGACACCGCCGAAAAGGCCGAAGCAAGCCGGCTTCAGGAACTCGAGCAGAGCAATCGCCTAAAATCGGAGCGGGAAGAATTCGAGAGCAAATACGCGGCGGAAAAGCAGGCGGCGGCTGAAACAAAGCGTCGCAACAAGGAACTTGAGACACAACTCCGCGAGAACGCCGCCGAACTGGCGCGCGCCGCAGCCGAACGCGACAAGCAGTCGCATAAAGCCGCCACTCTGGAATCCCAGCTTCGGGATCAAGTGAAGGCGGTGAAAGTGGCCCCGGAAAAGAAGGAAGGCCCGGCCAGGGAAAAAAACTCCGATGTGAAGCGGCTGGAGCAGGAAGTGGCGAATTTGCGCCGCGAACGGCAGGAACTTCACAACAAATGCCTCGCCGAAAAACAGGATGGCACAAAGTCCAGGCACCGCGTCAAAGAGCTCGAGAAACAGTTACGCGAAATTGCCGGCGGCTTCACGACGACGAAGTTGGAATTGGATAAAAGGGCCGCCGACCGGGGTCGACTCGAGGCGAATTTGCAGGAGCAACTCAAGGCGGCCACAGCCGCGGTTGAACAGGCGCAAGCCGCTCTGAAGGAACAGACGTTGCGGGCCGACCTGCTGCAGCAAGAGCTGACCGAGGTTTGCCAGGCACGGGAGGAGTTGCGCGCCGAGGTCACCTCAGAGCAACAGAAGACTTTAGAAACCGTTCAACGCATCGACGAATTTGAAGCGCGATTGCGCGAAAGCGCCGGCGAATTGGCTCGCACCAAAGCTGCCGCGGAAAACAATGCCGTCGAGCGACAGCGCCTGGAATCGGTGCAGGGCGAGTTTGCCGACAACGCCGAAGATTTGATCAAAGACTTGTCCCGGCTCCGCGAAAACGAGGCGGGCCAGGCGGCCGAAATCCGCGAGCTGGAGCGGCGCGTGCGTGAGGGCGTGGCGTCGATCGCGCGTGTGACCGCTGACCTGGAGAAGGAACGTGGTGAGCGCCGACGCGTTGAACAGCGCCTTGCTTCCCTGACGCAGCAATTGGAGGACTTGCACCAGGACCTTAGCCAGCATCTCGAATCAGAACGGGCCAGCCAGACCAAGATCACAGAATTGGAGCAACAGTTGCGCGAACGCGAACGCGCGCTCGCCCGGGTGCTCGCCGATTTACGCAAGGAAGTTGCCGATCGCGAACTGGCCGAACAGCAGTTGGAGTCCGTGGGCGACATGAGCGCGCAACTGCGGCAGTATCTGTCGCTGTTTGAGGACTCGAAGAAGGTTTTCAAACGAACACACGAGCAGCTTGAATCGAAACTTCAAGCCAGCCAGAAGGCCTTGGGCGAAAGCGAAGCGAAATTGCAAAGGGAAGTGAACGAACGCCAGCGGCTGCAGGAGGAAATGACCAGGATCCAGCGAAGTCTCGATGAGCAAGCCGAACGAGTATCGCTCGATGTGGCGCGGCTCGAATCTGAATTGCAAGTCGAACAGCTTGAGCGCAAGCGCGTCGAAGGCGATGCTCAGCAGAGCCGTTATGCCTCGCTCGACTCGGCGCGCGTCGCTCGCAACATGGTGAACACACTGCGCCGCCAGGCGCAAGATGCCGTCGATAATTTGATGCAAGTGACGCGTCGCCTGCTGGAAATCACTTCCGACGAAGAGCCAAAGAAACTTGTGGAGTCGGTGCTCGAATATGCGGCGCTGCTGGAGACCAATCTTCACCAGGGTGGGCCGGCAACCGATTCGAGGGACGACTCGTCCGAAACGCGCGCGGCTGCATAAACACCGCATCCGGTGCGGGCAACTCGCCCGCGAATTCCCGGCGGTTGCAGGAGAATATCGGCGGCAAGCGCTGCCGGCGCTCCTGTCATTGACATTTCTGCGCGAACTTCCTACCACAGACGCAAATCCGGAATCGCATGAAACGCAGAACCTTCGTCAAACTCAGCGCGGTCGCCGTTGGGTCGGCCGCTCTTCCATTCGATCTTATGAGCGCCGCCGCGAAGTCCCGCACCGAACCATTCAAAATCTCTCTCGCCGAATGGTCGCTCAACAAAACGCTGGGCGCCGGAAAGATGACCAACCTGGATTTCCCGCGCGTGGCGAAGGACCTCGGCATCGATTGCATCGAATTTGTGGACCAGTTCTTCTCCGGCAAAGCGCGGGACAAGAGTTACCTCGCTGAGTTGAAGAAGCGCGCCGACGGAGAAGGAGTGAAGATGGGGCTCATCATGATCGACACCACGGGCGATCTGGGAGCCGCCGACAAATCCGCACGCGACGGCAACGTCGAGAAAACTTTCGCCTGGATCGATGCCGCGGCTTATCTCGGCTGCGCAACGCTGCGCATCAACGCGCGGGGAGCGGGCAGCCCTGAAGAGTTGCGCGCGCGCATGGTGGAGACTGGCACGCGCCTCGCGGATTATGCGGCGAAAAGCAAGATCAATGTCGCGATTGAAAATCACGGAGGCAATTCCTCGGACCCGCAGTGGCTTGCGACGACGATCAAAGAGATTAACCGGCCAAATTTCGGAGCGCTGCCTGATTTCGGGAACTTTCCCGCCGAGGTCAATCGGTATGATGCGGTCGAGGCGCTGATGCCCTTTGCAAAAGCGGTAAGCGCAAAAGCAATGAAGTTCACTGATAACGGCCAGGTCGCGGAGACGGATTTCTACCGGATCATGCGCATCGTGCGCGACGGCGGGTATACGGGTTATGTCGGGATCGAATCATCGGTCGGTTCGCAGGAAGCGGAAATGGACGGGATCAAGAAAACTCGCGATCTTCTTAAGGAAATCCGCGAAGAACAGAAACGTCGCAAACCGCTTTTCAATGGCGAGAATCTCGACGGCTGGACGAAGATCGAAGGCGGCGAATGGACCGTCGAAGATGGAGTGCTCATCGGCCGCAATGGCCGCAATTGGAGCACCAACCCGGAAAAGACCGGCTCATGGCTTAGTACAGAAAAGCAATACAAGGATTTTCGGCTGGAACTGCAATACACGATCAGCGAGAGAGGAAATAGCGGCATTCTGTTTCGATCCTCGCATGAAAAAAATCCATCGTTCACCGGTTACGAGATGCAAATCCACGACTCGCCCGGACGGCCACCCTCGAAGACCGGACCAACGTCCATTTATGACGTCGTTGCTCCCACGAAGAACCTCATCCGTCCCTCAGGACAATGGAACACCATCACGATCGTCGCCAAGGGACCCAGGATTCAGTTTTGGGTCAACGGCGAGCAAGTCCTCGACACCGAACAAACCCGCTCGATGGAAGGCTACATCGGCCTCCAGAACCACGATGACCGCGCCGTTGTGAAATTCAAAAACATTCGGCTGGAAGAAATCTGAACTGCTCGGGCGCAAAATCGGTCCGGCGTTCGGCACTTTTCGGATTGTATTTTTCCCGGTGTTCGCTATAGTCGCGTTCGAACACGAATCGATTCTCCTCCTCCGGGGATGAGTGGCGTCGCGAACGATTGGCAGGTGAGATCATGAGCTTTTTATCAAGGACCGTTGTAAAAACCGCACTGGCAAAAATCGTTCTCTTTTCATGGGCCCTGGCGTTTCTAACCCTGAACCCGGATGCACGGGCGCAAACGACTCTCCTGTCCGAAGGCTTCGAAGGGGCTTTTCCAGGAAGCTGGGCGGTGGACGATGTCAATCCGGAGGGAGATCCGGCCTACTGGAAAGACGTGCCAAACAATTTCGGCAGCGTTCGCCCGCACACGGGAAGCTGGATGGGCTATTGCGCGGGCGTGGGCTTCGCGGGGCCGACATTCGTACCTAATTATCAAAGCTACATGACTGCAATCATGCAGCGCAGCGTTAATTTGGCCGGAGCAACCAGTGCATCCCTGACATTCTGGTTCAACATACCTTCGATAGAAAGTTGTTGTGACCGCTGTGCCGTTGCTATCGATGGAACAGCGGTTGAGGTTTACAGAAGCGCGACCGCGGGCTGGCAGCAGGCGACCATTAGCCTCGATCCGTATGTCGGCACCAGTGTTGTCATTGGTTTTGCGTTCCTGAGCGATGATTCGGTTGAATTCGAGGGCTGGTACCTGGACGACATCCTGGTAACCGCTTCCGGCATCGCGCAGCAACCGAACCTGATCCCGTATCAGCCCGCCGGGTGGTCTGACGAAATCGTTGTTTCGAAAGTGACTGGCACCCGGCTGGATGATTCAAATCTCCAGCCCAGCGACACGCTTTACATCGATGCGGCGGTGGCGAATAACGGCGCAGGCACGGTTAACGCGGGCTTTACGACGGAACTCTACGTGGACAATGTGCTGCGGACTTCATGGAGCACATCGCCGCCGATGGGGGTTGGTTCCTATACTTTCATAACTGATTACAACATCGGCTCACTCGCGGCCGGCATCCATACGATTCGAATAAAAGCAGACTCCGCGAGCGCTGCCTCCGAGAGCAACGAAACCGATAATGAGTACACCAAAACCATCACGATTAGCGGGGCGCCCGACATTGGGATCACGCCCCTGACGTTGAACTTCAATGTGACCAATCCGCCAGGTGGCGCGCCGTCAGCGCCGCAAACGCTTTCCGTGGAATCCGCAGCCGAGGAAATGCAAATGGCGAGCGCGGAACAATTGCTCGTCACGGTAGAGGCGCAGCGGCGCTTCGACCAGGGTGAAGAGCGCATCCGCGTGATTGTGAACCTGGTCTCTCCACCCGAAAAACCGCGGGGCCCAGATTGGAATTCAAAGGCAAAACTCGATGTCTGGCAGCGCGCGATCAAGTCCAGGCAGGATGAAGTGCTCTCCGCGCTCGCCGCGGCCGAGTTCCGAGTTCGACATCGTTTCGAGAATCAAAGCGGCTTTTCTGCGGCCGTCACTCGCCAGGGATTCGAAAAACTGACCCGCCATCCGCGAGTTGCTTCGATCCAGTTGGCGCGTGAAGTGAAACCGTACCTTGCCCAGGGTATCCCCCTGATGAACGCGGCGGTTTATCGTTCGACCTACAACGGTAGCGGCGTCTCGGTAGCAATCGTGGATTCCGGCGTTGATTACAATCATCCAAGACTGGGCGGCGGAGGCTTTCCGAATACCAAAGTCATCGGCGGTTATGACTTCGGCAACTCGGATGCCGACCCCGGTCCCGATGGAGATTCCCACGGCACCGCCTGCGCTGGCATCGCAGCGGGCGACCTGGGCACGGTGGGAGATTACATCGGCGGCGTCGCACCCAACGCGAAGATTTATTCGTTGAAGATCACTGATTCGACGGGCAGCGCATTTGATGACGACATCATCGCCGCGTGGAATTGGTGCATTACACACAAGAATGATAGCCCTTCGAACCCATTGCTCGTGGTTAACACGAGCTTCGGCGGAGATCGTTACTTTAGCACGTGCGATAGTTCACAGACCGCGTCGGCCACCGCCGCCAACAACGTTGTCGCCGCAGGCCTGACGTTGCTGGTCGCGACCGGCAACAATGGCTACTGCGATTCCATGGGTTCACCGGCATGTCTCACCAGCGTTATCTCAGTCGGCGGGGTTTATGACGCGGCGTATGGCAATGTGAACTTCTGCATCGATGCAGCGTCGTGCGTTTCCAAGTACACCGATTTTTCATGTCCAGAAGGATATCGCACCGATGACACCACGGCGGCTGACAAGGTCACTCGCTATTCAAACACCGCTTCTTTCATGGACCTTTTGGCTCCGTCACACCGTGCTTACACCACGGGTCTTGGCGGCAATTACATACAAAATTTTGGCGGCACGTCGGCGGCTTGCCCTTACGCCGCAGGGGCGGTGGCGGCGCTCCAGTCGGCCGCTCGGGCCACATTGGGCCGCTTTCTCACCCCGGCTGAAGTGCGTCTAAAGCTGGTGACCACGGGTGACCCTGTTACCGACCCGAAGGCGGCTATCACCAAGCCGCGCATCAATTTGGGCCGTGCGATCGAAACCCTTGGTCAAAATAGCTCTTTCACGATTTTCAATGAAGGCAATGCCACGTTGAACGTAACCGCGATCGCGCCGGATTCCCCGGCTCCGTGGCTGACGTTGACTCCCAACGCGCCATTTGCAATTGCTCCGGGCGGTTCTCAAATAGTCGGCGTCTCTCTGACCCGATCTCTTGTTCCTGCCGGGCTGAGCACACGCCGGCTTCTTGTCACTTCGGACGACGACGACGAAAGCCCTTATCCGGGCGGAGTCTTTATTAACGTCACCAACGCGGCTGCGGGACCCACACTGCACGCGAACCTCAGTTCCGCCAAAGTCGTGGTCTCCTGGTCTACTAACTTCACCGGCTATAGCTTGCAATCTGCGGATACGTTGCCGGGCAGCAGTTGGCTGCCTGCTTCTCCGAGTCCAGTCGTTGTCGGTAATCAGTATGTCGTAACCAACACGATCAGTGGCCGGAAATTTTACCGGCTCCGAAAATAGCTCCTCTTGCGTTAAAGACTACGCCGCTCGCCCGCTCTTGCGGCCGAGCATGCGATCCAGCGAATCCGACGTTTGATAAACAAGCGCCTCGGGATAGTACAGGTAGGGGTGGAAATATTCGAAGGTCAGGTAACCGCGATATCCAACATTGTCGAGCGCTTCCAACACCGCAGGCCAGTTCGTTGTGCCGTCAAGCAAAGGACGAAACGTCTCTAACGAAAAATCAGTTCCTTTCTTCGTGAATTCCTTGAAATGGATGTTCTTGATGCGCTTGCCGAGAACGGAAATCCAATGCTCGGGAAACTGAAACATCATGATGTTGCCCGTATCAAAGTGCACCCGCACATACTCGCTGCCGAAACTGTCCATGAATTCATTCATCTCCATGGGCGTCATGAGATAGCCGTTGAAGAAAATGTTTTCGATGTTGAGATAGACTTTCAGTTTCTCCGCTGATTTTGCGAGCTTGCCAATCGCTTCGCGCGCCCGCTGGTCGCACACGTCGTTCGGCACCGGCTCATGGTCGGTCCGCCACGGAATGTGCACGGCGCCCGGAACAACGAGCACATTTTCGATGCCAAGATCATGCGCGGCTTGCGCAATTTTGCCGGCGAGCTCGATTCCTCGCTCGCGTTTTGCCTTGTCATTGCTCGTTAGCGGGTACGGCCAAAATAAAAACGAGCATAAGCCGCTGATCGCGATGTCGATTTTGTCCGCCATCTTTCGGATTTCGGTGTACTCGGGTGTGCCCGACTTCGGCGACAGATCGTTGTCCAAATCGTAGTTCAATTCGATCCCGTCGAAGCCCGCATCCTTCGCGAGCTGCAGGCATTCCTTGAGATTCATGCGATCGGGATAAGGAAACGCCCAGAGGTTGATCGACTTCTTCATGTCGTAACGCCTGGGTGACGCGCGGCGCGAATCCGTCTTCGCCGCTTCAGCTCCCGAAAGGCTTCCTCCAGCGAATGCGGCTACCCCGGCAACGGCGAGCGCCGATTTGATTGCGTCACGGCGTGATAAAGCTGAAAGGCTGCCGGGGGTCGGATCGAAAATCGGCGAAGAATGGGGGTTCATACGCTGCTTTCATCGCAGGAAAGCAGCAGCCGTTCAAGTCTTACTCGCGCTTCGCTTCGAAGGGCGGCTTGAAGAACAGCACACCTTTAGTCTGCGTCTTGCGGCGATAAATTTTGTCCGAGCACGTCACATACATATACTGCAGTTCCGGACCGGCAAAGCCGACACTCACCATGTTTTTCTCCTGCGGCTTCGCGATGACGCCGCTCAATCGCCCTGTCGCGTCAAACATCTGCACGCCAATCGCCGTCGCCACGTAATATCTTCCCGCCACGTCGGTCGTCATGCCATCCGAATTGGCCGTGTCCGGTTTCGCGAGCGGCGTACGCACAGTCATGTAAGGTTGTTTGTGCGCGAGAGTGCCGTCCGGCTCGATCCGGAACACCCACAGGTTAGTGCCGCCATAATCCGACACCACGAGGGTGCCTTGATCAGGTGAAAGCGTGATCCCGTTCGGTTTATTGATTCCCTCATCAACTACCCGGACTTTGCGATTGTGATCAACGAGGATGACCTGTTTCTTGCCGGTTTCGGTGAAATATACGTCTCCTTTGTGGGTCACTTGCAGGTCATTCGGTTGCACACCTTCGGCGAGAACATCGATTTTTCCCGAGGGCACGTCGAAGGCAATCAATCGCTTCAGTCCGCCCTGGCACGCATAGAGACGCCCATCAGGCCCAAACTTCAACCCACTCACTCGCGGCGCATCGTTGAGAAACGCCGAGGCCTTCCCGTCCGGCGAAATCCTGAAAACGTTCGTCCCTTTTGAAACGTCGGTAAAATAAAAATTTCCCTCGGCATCGGCGCATGGCGCATCGGTGAATTGATAGCCCTGCGCGACCATCTGCCAGCCTTCGCCGTCGATCAGCACCTTTGAGAGAGCCATGTCTCCGGCCAAATTCTGGCCCGAAGCGGCCGAAACAAAACAAAACGCAAGAAAACAGAGAATGTATTTCACGCCGACGGTTTAGACGCAGAAGATCAAACAGGCAAATGAATTGAGTCTCGGCTATCCGGCTTTTCGCGCGACAAGGGTAAGCCGCTGCCACCACCACACGATTTTGCCATCTTCTTCGCCTAGTCGGAAAAGTTGCCGCGCCGATTCAGGAGCTTTCGCGCACAACTCCCGGACCAGGCGTTGATTTTCCGCAGGTGTCGCGGCGGTTTCGAAGTACCATTCAAGGTCGGGTTGCTTAAACGGCATTATTTCGGTTCGGACGACAATTAAGGCAGCACCTTCGCAGAGGCGCTTCCATTCAGCAGGAGCTAACAGGCGATTGTGGCTTGGGTCTCGAAGCTTCTCCACCTTGTGTGCCCAGGCCTCGGCTTCCGGTTGACCATCCTCGACTGTGCCATCGATCAGCACGAACCAGCCGCCGGGAGTGAGAACGCGCGCGGCTTCTTTCACAAATGCTTCGGGTGAACTGAAGTGATGCGGCGCGACACGGCAGGTCACAATATCGAAGGCGCCATTGCCGTACGACATCTTCTCCGCGGAATGCAGTCGACTTGTGACGTTAAATCCTCGCGCCCTGGCAGCGACGGCCGCGCGTTCGAGCATTGGTTCAGCGATATCAGCCAGAGTGACCTCGCACCCGATGCTCGCGAGATAAAGCCCTGTGTGCCCGCCGCCGGTCGCCACATCGAGGGCCTTTGCGCCTGGCTTGAGCCCCAGCGGGTCTATGGCGGCGCGCACATCGTCAATGTTCTCCAGAACGTGCCCGCGTCCATAACGATGGCTCTGTCGCGCAAACTGCTCTTGGGCCGCGCGCTGTATTCCGTCCAATTCACTCATCGTCTCGGAAACACTACTAAACGGCGACGTTTTGGAATACATTAATGCCAGATGAGCGACGCGCTGGTCGTTAACGAGATTTATCTGAGTTTGCAGGGCGAAAGCACCTTCGCGGGACTGCCCTGTGTGTTCGTCCGGCTGACGGCCTGCGACCTGCGCTGCTCATATTGCGACACCGCGTACGCGTTTACGGAAGGTAAGAAGATCCCGCTGAGCGAAGTGCTCCAGAAAGTGCGGGACCTGACGGCGCCGTTTCAGCAGCAGCCGGGTTCGATGCGCTTGCCGCTAGTGGAACTGACCGGCGGTGAACCGTTGCTCCAGGCCAACTCTCTGCCGCTCATGAAGCAGCTATGCGACGATGGCTTCACCGTGCTCATCGAGACGAGCGGCGTGCACGACATCTCGCAAATTGATTCACGGGTGCGCGTTATCATGGATTTGAAATGCCCGAGCAGTGGTGAAGCCGCGCGCAACCGTCAGGGAAATATTTCGAGTCTCAAACCAATCGACGAAGTAAAGTTCGTTATCGGGACCGTCGAGGATTACGAGTGGTCGAAGCGCGCGCTCACCGAGCACGATTTGTCCAAACGTTGCACGGTGCTTTTTTCCTGGGTCGCCCCCCTTACGGAAGCACAGCATCACCAGTCCCTCAAAACGGTTCCTGAAGGACAGACTCCGCTTTCGCGCCGTGAGTTGGCCGAGCGCATTATCGCCGACAAGCTCCCCGTGCGCTTTCAAGTGCAGATGCACAAAGTCATCTGGTCTCCGGATGCGCGCGGTGTGTAATAAGAGTGTTAAGTCTCGTTAATCGTCAGATCAAACATGCCGGTCATGATTTGGCCCTGGATTTTGACCTGCACCCAAACGCGATATGGGCCGGGCTTCGGGAATTCGTAAGGGAAGGAAATCACGTCGGCTCGCGGAGGCAGCCCGCATAAAATCTCAAACGGCTTCCCAAAGCGCTCGCGCTCGCGTTTGGCAAAGAGTTGCTGTGACGTCATCGAAACGGTGCCGAACGGATGCAAGTGCGTGAACACGGAGCCATCCAGGCTGTGAACGACAGCATGGGCCTGCATGTCCATGTAGGGTTCGAGCGCAGCAGGTTTCTCGTCCTTGTCGGTGACGGTAAATTGCAGGCGCGAATCTGCCGTACCGACACAACGCATCGTGAATCCGTTTGTGAGCTGAAAAACCTGCTTCGGGCTGGCGCGCACCTCGGAGATGCACCACGAATCGTCGGGATCTGAGCTCGCCAACGACGCCGAAACTGGAGGCGGCACGTCGCACTCAGATACAAGTGTCTGTGTGAACCCGCTTTCGTGTGTGATATCGGCAAAAACTTTGTATTTGCCTGCGGGCAGCGGTGGCACCGTGGTTTCAAAACTGCGACTGTCGATGCGAGTCGGGTGCAGATGAGCAAAAGCACCGAGAGCAGGCTGCCGCACGAGGAATGCGTGCATCAATTTTCCGTGTTCAGGCACTAGAGGGCGGCTATTGCCGCGTTCCACGGCGCGTCGCAAATGCAGGACGAGTTGCGAATCGTTCGTTTCAAGGGTCGCGTTGAGGCGGTCGGCGTGATAGAGCCGGTTGTTGCGATAATCTCCATCGACTGAGTTCCACCATCGCTTGCCGCCCCAGACGGCGGCTACAATGACAAGTATTGCGATCGTCATCGCCGCGCGCGCGCGCCAGATGCGCCGACGGTCCGGAGTATCGCCCGGCCGCAACACGCTCTCGCGGGCAGCCGCGCCGACAAGAGACACCATCGCAAGCAACAACGCGCCTGCCCAAACGCCAAGCATCGTCCCAAACCAACGCGGCATCTCGCGCCGCGCCGTGGCGATTGAATTCAGGGGAACAACCGTCGTGCCCGCGCCGGCGGGGCCTTCGGCATTCACTAAAATGCTGTAAGCGCCGGAATTCATCAGCCACAACTCGGCACTGAATAGATTCGTGTCTCCGCGCACGGGCTTCGCGACATCCGGCGCAGGCGCCCCTTTGGTTCCCGTGTCCCACCGCGCGGGCAGCACCGAAATCTTCTGCACGTTGCCATCAAGCGCGCGCACGTTGATTTGTGCCCGGCCCGGAATCACATCCGGCGGGCGCACAATGACACGCAATGCGTACGGCCCCGCTGTGCCTTCGTAGAATACGTTTGGACTACCGATGTGCGCCTCGAGGGGACGCGTGATCCCGAGCACGCCAAGCACCAGCAGACTGAGACCCCTCCTCATCGCCGGACGCGCGACATCCACGTGCCCAGGGACAGGCCAATGCGCGCAAAAATAAATGCACGCACAGCGATGCCCCCAAACTGTTTGATCGTCAGCGGGTTGTAATAACGCGACTCCGGATCCAGGCCCCAGAATTGGTGCAGCCATGGTCCCGGTTGCTCGGAGTAGGGCAGCCAATGCCCCGCCGCAAAGAACCAGTTGTCAGCGGCCGGAGTGAGCATGAACTTCGAAAACCACCATTGGGCTGGCATGAACAATGCCAGAAACACGATCGTGATCACCACAGCCAGCCCAGTGTCGCGCAGCCAACCGGGGCGCCGCCCCAACAAACGCATTATCACATCGATCCCAAAAGCGGGCACGACCAGCAGCAGAGGAAAAGGTATCGACGTCATGTGATCCACGGGATTGTAAATTGGTGCAAGCTTTGGCTGCGCCGGGAACAAAGGGAGAAGCCAGGTCATGAGCATCGTCCCTGTCATGTAAATTGCGGCCGCGGTGGTCGCTGGCCAGCGCAGCTTTGAAGAACGCGCTAACGTCAGCAAATACAACGGATAGACCACCGAGCTGGCGCGATAAAACCTCGACCCGTGCTGGTGATTGGGAAAGCTCCATTCGGTCAGGAAAATCGCCGCCATGATGAGCATGATTCCGCCAGTGAAAATAAACAGGAATTGGCCGCGCGTGTCCTCCGCGCGATTCTGCAGGGAAGCCATCTGTAGCAATACGCCGAGCGCAACGTGGAACATTCCGAGCGCCAGCACGGCGTGCGGTGGACTGAGGATCTGTACGTCCAGCCCATACGTGTTGTGCCACCAGTCATCAAAGGGCGCCGAGAGCAGCATCATAAACGAGCCCCAAATGCAAACCCAGGCGCCGAGAGGCGCGCGAAAGCCCCAGAATGTCACGGCCGCGGCGCGTTCCTGCGCCGATCCGAAGAAATGCGTCTTGAGCGCGAGCCATCCGCATACTAATCCCGGGATCAGCCCACCCATGTACGTGACGATGTGCGCAGGCATCCAAAACGTGTCGCGGCCAATGGTCGAGTGCCACGAAATGTCCCAAAGCGCTCCGACCGGGATGCACGTCGCTCCAAACACCAGAAGCTTGAAATACCACGGGACGCTTGCCGAACGCGATGTCTCCAGGGGGACCGTTACCGGAATGGAAGCCGTCGTGTGCATAATGTTGCTGACAAGAGACTATAACGAACGTTCACTCGCGCGCCAGTCTGATGCAGCACAATTTCCCGGCAGGATTGTGACGAACCCAACGATGTCAACTTTGAGGCCCGCCCTTGCGCAGGGCCTTCAACGACTCGGTTGTCTTTTTCGTTTTTTGCGTCAGCGCATGGATCGAATCCAGGCGTTCTCCCAGCAGCGTCCGCAACTCGTCAGGTCCGGCGATCTTGCTGGGGTCGGGCGGGGTTGAGAGCAGGTCCAGTGCTTCGACAAGCTTCTCGTACATGTCGATCAGGTCCGCGTCCTCTTCCGATCTTTGCTGCAGGCCGTCTTTGATGATCGCCGCGATCGTTTCCAGACGTACGTTGCAGCCGTGCAAATCATCGCCAAATATCGTGCGCAAGACTTCCTCGGACGTCGACGTGATCAGCTTGTCCGATTCTCCGTCCGCACTCATATAAATAAAGTGGCGCAACCGGGGCTATAATCCCACCAAATTCTCTTTGTTCGTTGCGTCATAATGGCATTTTGGGCGAAAACAACACCGATGAAATGGTCGAATGGTCTCACGCTAATGGCTCTGTGTGCGACCTTTGGAACTTTGGTGTCCGCTGCCCCTCGTCCGGTTCCCCTCATGCAGGCCATGCCCCTGCCCAATCACGAAGTCTCTTTTCAGCGCGACGGCACGGAACTGACGCGATATTTCTTTGGGCCCGATTTGCGGCGGTCGTTTCTGTTTCCGGTCATTGGTCCCAGTGGTCGCTCCCTCACCCGCATGGGCCATCCGCACGATCCGGAATCACACAGCCATCACAATTCCATCTGGGTATCCCATGCAAGTGTTGACGGCGTGAGCTTCTGGGATGATCGCTCGAAGGGCCGCATCGTGCATCAACGCCTCGAACGGTTGGACGACAGCGATGACGCCGCTTCGGTCCTGACGGTAAACTCATGGGTCACAACCAATCAGGTTCTCCTGACCGACCGGCGTTTGATCACGGTGCGTCCGCTCTCCAGGGATGAATGGCTGCTGATTATTGATCTCCAGCTTGAACCGCGGGCCGATTCGATCACATTCGACAAGACTCCGTTTGGATTGGTTGGCGTGCGCATGGCCAAAACCATCGGTGTCCACGACGGAGGTGGTGGGATTCGCAATTCCGAAGGTGGAATTAACGAGACCAACGTCCTCTGGAAACGCGCCCGCTGGGTTGATTATTCCGGGCCGATCACGCGCGACAAAACCGAAGGAATCACACTGTTGGATCACCCATCAAACCCGAATCATCCCACGTTCTTTCACGTGCGCAATGACGGCTGGATGGGCGCTTCGCTCACGTACGACGGGCCGCGCACAGTCGAACGCGCGAAACCTTTGAAACTGCGCTACGGCTGTTACGTGCATGCCGGAGCGCCCGCGACGGCGGATCTCGATCGGCGCTGGCGCGCGTTTGCAGACCTGCCCGTTCCTTCGCTGGAGCCGCCGCGGCGTGCGAATCCGTGATGGACCGTCCGAAACCATTTCTCACCGCCCAGTGGCGAAATCTCGCGATACTCAATTTCGAAATTGCGCGCGAGATTCTTGAGCCCTTTGTTCCGCCCGGTACGGTTCTCGACACTTACAAGGGCAAAGCATATGTGAGTGTGGTTGGGTTCCTCTTTCAAGACACGCGCCTCAAAGGTGTTCCCATTCCCTTTCATCGCAATTTTGAGGAAGTCAATCTGCGCTTTTATATCCGCCATTTTTCGGGTGAAGACTGGCGGCGCGGCGTTGTCTTCATTAAGGAAATCGTATCGAGCGTCGCGATCGCGGCGACGGCGCGGATTGTTTACAACGAAAACTATGTCGTCATGGAAATGGGCCACCGCGTCGAAAAGCTTCATGGGTCAGACCGCCTCTCGGTCGGGTACCGTTGGCGGTTGCGTGAGAAATGGAACTATCTCCAGGCCATCGCTGGCGGTGAACCGCTTGATCCGGCGCCCGGATCACTCGAAGAATTCATCACGGATCATCACTGGGGATACACGCGCCAGCGCGACGGGAGTTGCATCGAATACCACGTCGAGCACCCTCGCTGGCCGGTGCGTCGCGCCACGGAATACGTCTTCGAGTGTGATGTGGGCGCAATTTACGGCGGGGAATTTGTTCCCGCGCTCTCTGCGGCCCCGGCATCAGCCTTCCTGATCGAAGGCTCGGCAGTCACCGTTCATCAGGGGCACACTTGCGGAGTCTAATTGGACGTTGGAGACCTACGCCGAAACCGGTGGGGAATTTGTCAGGAGTGTGAGCGCTGCGAGAAGCTCAGGGCTCGCCGATTCAATTCGCCCTTCAGATAGCGGCATTGGGACGATAACTCGCTCGGCTTCCGCCGGAACCGCGAGTTGTTTGGAGGCAGGAGATGACGTTTCAACCGCGGCCACAAGCGCCTCAACCTGCCATGAGAGAATCGGCCTGTTGAGAACCGCATGAACGCCGTATTTTGAAAGCCGCTCGAATTCGGGAATTTCCCCCGCGCCGCACACCAGCGCAATGACGAGCGACCGCAGAGCGGGTTGACGCTTGATCCAATCGAGTATTTGAAACGCGGTCACCTGTCCAATCGTGAGGCTAAGCAGGAACAGCGTCGTAACGGGAAATTTGAGGGCGGAAGCGGCGCGCACTTTTCCACGCAGGTAAGCCAGGGCGTGCTCGCCATTGTCGACCGCGACCAGCGGCCAGGCCGAGCAGGATTTTTGAAGGGCGGCCTGGAGTTGCAACGCCACAGGACGTTCTTCTTCGGCGATCAGCACCGATGCCAGCGACTTCACGACGTAAAGTTACCAGCGGATCGCGGGCCGTTGGCATCGGGTGAAGACCTACAAACTGGATGGTTAAGTGACGTGAATTGACTCCCGATAGAATATCAGGACAATAGTACGACCACTTATGTGCGGCATCGTTGGATACATTGGCAAGCAGCAGGCGGCCCCGATTCTTTTGGAAGGATTGCGGCGCCTGGAATACCGTGGCTACGACAGCGCCGGCATCGCGGTGGTTCGCGATTCGAAACTCGAGAGCCGCAAGAAAAAGGGAAAGATCGACGAGGGACTTGCGAAGTTGGTCGAGTGCGATCCTCTCGCGGGTCAAATCGGCCTTGGCCACACGCGCTGGGCAACGCACGGCCCGCCTTCGGATGAAAATTCCCACCCGCACTACGACCAAAGCGGCCGCATCGCTGTCGTCCACAATGGAGTGATCGAGAATTACGAGGTCATTCGCGAACGGCTCAAAGGCCACACTTTTCGTTCGGCCACGGACACCGAAGTTCTCGCGCACCTCATCGGCGAACACTACGAGAAGGTCAAAACGGGAACCGCGGACGCGAGCGCGAACTGCAACACCGATGCGCATCCGCTGACGCAGGCCGTGATGAACGCGCTGCGCGAAGTCGTCGGCGCGTACGGCATTGGAGTGATCTGCGCCGATTATCCCGATGTCGTTGTGGGCGCGCGCCGGGGTTCGCCACTCATTGTCGGCGTGAGCGAGGGCGAGCATTTCCTCGCGAGCGATGCGAATGCGATCGCCCCGCATACCCGGCAGGTCGTTTACCTCAACGACTACGATGTGGTGACGCTTTCGCCGGAACGATTCCGGATGAATCGTGTCGGCGCCGGGACAGCCGAGTTTCAGATCAGCCAACTGGAATACGATGGCGAAGCCGCGGAACGCGGTGATTTTGCGCATTACATGCTCAAGGAGATCTTCGAGCAGCCGCGCACCGTTGAAAATGCCTTGCGCGGGCGCATCGATCACGATGAAGCCACCTCCAAATTCGGCGGATTGAATCTCTCCACCGCCGAATTGCGCGCGATCGACCAGATCGTGATCACCGCTTGCGGCACGAGTTGGCACGCCGGACTCGTGGGCGAATATCTGTTCGAGGAGTTCGCGCACATTCCAGTCGAAGTGGAGTACGCAAGCGAGTTTCGTTATCGCAACGCGCCCATCGAGAAGAACACGCTCGTGCTGGCGATCACACAATCCGGTGAGACGGCGGACACTCTCGCGAGTCTGCGCGAGACGCGACGGCGCGGGCACAAGGTCCTGGCGATCTGCAACGTCGTCGGCAGCACGATTGCGCGCGAAGCCGATGGTGGAATTTACCTGCACGCCGGCCCGGAGATCGGTGTTGCCTCGACCAAAGCTTTCACATCGCAAGTCACGGTTCTCACTCTGCTCGCGCTTTTGATGGGACGCATTCGCATGCTGCCGATTACCCGCGCGCAACAAATCATTCAGGCGCTCGAGAAAATCCCCAAGCAGATGGAGGCCATGCTCGCGCAGAACAAAGCCATCGAGCGCATCGCGAAAAAATATGCGACCGCGAAAAGCTTTTTCTTCCTTGGCCGTCAATACAATTTCCCGGTCGCGCTCGAAGGCGCGCTCAAGCTCAAGGAAATCTCCTACATTCACGCGGAAGGCTATCCGGCCGCCGAAATGAAACACGGCCCGATTGCCCTGATCGATGAAGAGACGCCCAGCGTGGTGGTGATTCCGTCGGACTCGCTCTACGACAAGACGTTGAGCAACCTGCAGGTCGTTAAGGCGCGCAAAGGGCCGATCATTGCGCTTGCAACGGAAGGCAACAAGCCGATCGTCAAGGAAGCCGACGATGTGATTTACATTTCGCCGACGGCCGAACCTCTCTTTCCGCTTCTGGCAGTCGTGCCGTTGCAATTACTGGCCTACCACATCGCAGTCGAGCGCGGTTGCGACGTTGATAAGCCGCGCAATCTCGCCAAGAGCGTCACGGTCGAGTGAACGGCGGTTTGAGTTCAACCGCTGTTGTAGCGGGAAAATTTTCGGGGTCATTATCGTGCGGCGGCTATTTTTAGGATCGGCGCCTATTCAGGCAACTCCGCTGAAGAAACGTGTCACCGCCCGACCAACGTAACAAACAAGACCGGAATCTGTTATTCTCATTCCTTAATCGCCGGTCTCAGGCTGGATGTTGCGAAAAGAACGGACCAGAAATCAATTTTGTTGCATTGCAAAATCTCCTGCACCCGGACCACGCAGCAAAGACAAATCATCCAACGAGCCTTCGATATGACGCGCTGGATTAGGCGACTCATGTAACAAGTGTCCTTGATTTGATAGTCGATGTCTTCGGACTGCAAGTCGGGCCAATTTCTGCCCGTCAGAATCACCCCGACTCTAACGGAAAGATTTATGATGCATTTACATTTCAAAAACGCTTTGAAGAAGGCGGCGCTGATCATTGCTGGAGCTGCAACGAGCGCATCGATATCACACGCAGATCCATTCTTATATGTTGGGCGCGATCTATTGCTGGGATTTCGGCAGCAGGATGGCGCTTCAGAAATGGTGGTGAATCTTGGGCAGGCATCGAACTACTTCAACGCGACGCCCGGTAGCACGATCACGGTGACGAAGTTCAGCAGCAACCAGCTTCAGACGGCATTCGGAACATTAAATGGTTTAAAATGGGCGGTGTGCGGCGGCGTCTTTTCAGGAGACGGTGGCGACCCGTCTATCCCGAACACGACCCTATGGATCGTGCGACCGCGGGTTGACCCCGCCGTACAAACCACGCCATGGCTGAGAAGGAGCGCCTTCAGCCAATCAACAACGGTGAACAAAATTGACGAGTTTGGACGAAACACGAGGTCGTATAGCGACAGCAATCCTGCCGATCCGATTCGGAACACGGCGACGGTCGTGATTGAGCCGGCAGGAAACCCATTTTCATACGGACTCATCATAGGGCCCCAGGGTAACCTGAGCGGCAACTTCCAGGGAAACATCGAAAACAACACCGGCGATAACTTCACCCAACCGACGCGCTCCGATTTGTATGAATTGCGGCCCAGCACCGTGAGCCTGCCGGGCGTGTATCTTGGCTTTTTCGAGTTCGATCCAGCCGGCACGCTGACATTTCACGCCGCCGGAGGACAACCGCCGCCCCCTCCGCCGCGGCCACATATCGAAGGTGTCACACGTGCAGGCACTCTCACTCGGATTTCGTTCACGACGACCAACGACGCGGCGGTGAGCTATCGGCTCCTCTATACGAACACCGCCGGCCTGGGCAGTTCGGTGACGAACTGGCCGCGGGGCATGGTGACAGTAACGGGCAACGGCACCGTGCGGACGCTGGACGATGACAGCAGCGATGCCGACCGGATTTACGGCGTGATCGCGATCCATGACGATTTTCAGATGTCTTGCCGCCGGCGTAATTGGTATTGTGGGATCATTTCGACATAGCCACACTGCCCAACTGGCGGGACTCCTGTTGTCTTCGCAAGCACTTGAAACAAATGGAGGGTAAATGAAAGACGAAATGAGCAGCGGCATTCGCAAGGCGAGACTGACCGTGCCTGCGGTTGGTCGCGATCACCTTCAAGGACCAACCGATGCGCCCATCACACTCCTGGAGTATGGCGACTACGAATGTCCCTATTGCGGCGAAGCGCATCCGATCGTCAAGGCCGTTCAGGATCGTTTGGGCAATCGACTCTGCTTCGCTTTTCGCCACTTCCCGCTCATGATGCATCCTCACGCCGAGCACGCCGCCGAGGCTGCCGAAGCAGCCGCTGCGCAGGGGAAATTTTGGCAGATGCACAACCTCCTGTTCGAGAACCAGGACGCCCTTGAAGATGAGGAGTTGGCTGAATACGCCACGACCTTGCGCCTTGATGCCAAGCGGCTCATTGGCGAAGTTCAGAACCGTGCTCACGAAGACCGGATCCGCGAGGATCTCAAGACCGGACGGCGTATCGGTGTTAACGGGACGCCGACGTTTTTTGTCAATGGCGTGCCTTACGACGGAGAGGCGGAGGTGAAAGCGCTTCTGGCGGCGCTTACCAACAATCCTTGAGCAACACGCTCTGGCATTCTTCACTTTGCGGACGCAATAAACGATTATGGCAAAACCTGTCATCTGGACGGTTGATGACGACCCCGACGTGCTGCGGGCGGTCGAGCGCGATCTCCGCCGACATTATGGAGATCGTTACAGGGTCATCTCCGCCGATTCCGGCCTTTCCGCCCTGGAAGCAACGCGGCAATTAAAACTGCGCAACGAACCTGTGGCGCTCTTCCTCGTCGACCAGCGGATGCCACGCATGTCCGGTGTAGAGTTTCTCGAGAAGGCCATCGAGTTCTACCCGGAAGCCAAACGTGCGCTTTTGACCGCTTACGCCGACACCGATGCAGCCATTCGTGCCATCAACAACGTCCATATCGACCACTATCTGATGAAACCGTGGGATCCCCCGGAGGAACGTCTCTATGGCGTCGTTGATGATATGCTTGACGATTGGCAGGCGGGTTATCATCCGGAATTTCAGGGCGTGCGGGTCGTCGGCAACCAGTGGTCGCCTCATTCCAGCGAGGTGCGCGACTTCCTCGGACGCAATTTTGTGCCGCACCGATGGCTCAATATCGAAGCGGATGAAGAAGCCAGGCAACTCCTCACCACCAGCGGAGCCGACGCTTCGTCGCTGCCTCTGGTCCTGTTTCCCGACGGCTCATTTCTCGGTAACCCGCCCACCAGCGACATTGCGCGCAAGCTAGGCCTGAAAACAAAAGCCGAATTCCCGTTCTATGATCTGATCGTCGTGGGCGCGGGTCCGGCGGGTTTGGCCGCGTCGGTGTACGGAGCTGCCGATGGTCTGCACACGCTGCTCATCGAACGAGAAGCTCCCGGGGGCCAGGCCGGTCGAAGTTCTCGCATTGAGAACTATCTCGGCTTTCCAACTGGCCTTAGCGGTAACGATCTGGCCAGGCGTGCCATCGCCCAGGCCCGGCGGTTTGGCGTGGAAATTCTTACGCCGCAGGAGGTCACCGGCGTTCGAGTGGAGGGCCCAAGCCGTGTGCTCAAATTGTCGGACGGAGTCGAGATTGGCTGTCGCGCCCTGCTCATTGCGACCGGTATCGCTTTTAGAAAACTCGACGTGCCCGGCCTGGATCGGCTGACCGGTGCCGGCGTATATTATTATGCGCCGATGTCCGAAGCGTTTTCCTACCGTGACGGGAACATCTACATCGTCGGCGGAGCGAACTCTGCGGGCCAGGCAGCCATGTATTTTTCCAGGTTCGCCCGCCATGTGACGATGCTGGTGCGCGGCAATTCTTTGTCCGATACCATGTCGCAATATCTGGAAAACCAGATTGGTGCCACAAAGAATATCGAGGTCCGATTAAACTCCAGTGTCGTCGCCGTCGAGGGCGCTGATCATTGCGAGCGCATCACTATTCAAGACAACAAGACTTGCGCAACCGAAGCCGTGCCCGCCAGTGCGCTCCTCATTTACGCGGGCGCTGTTCCTCGGACGGATTGGCTCGCTGGCGTCGTCGAACGTGACGAGCAGGGTTACCTGATCTCAGGTCAACACTTAATGCTCGAAGGCAAGCGCCCATCCGAATGGACTGCCAATCGCGATCCTTTCTATCTTGAGACCAGCGTTCCGGGCATTTTCGTAGCCGGTGATGTCCGCCACCGCTCCGCCAAAGGCGTCACTTCAGGCGTGGGTGAAGGCGCGATGGCCGTAAAACTGGTCCATCAGTACCTTGGCCTGCTATGAATACTCGCGATCTGCAGGAGGTCCGTTCAACCCCGCTGTTCGCGAAGCTCACAGACGAGCAACTCGGATGCCTCGACCAGGGCGAAGTGATCGAGGCGCCCGCCGGCACGGTGTTGGCGCCGCAGGGAGAACGGACAGCTTTTTTTCATGTGGTCCTGGAAGGCGAGATTCGCGTTACGCACAGATACGATCATCAGACCGTCCTCATGGCCGTCCTCAAACCAGGAAGCCACATTGGCGAGATCATGCTCCTGCTGGATATCCCGTGGCTTTCAACTGCCCGGGTCTCAAAGGCGGCTCGGTTATTCCAACTCAACGAAGAGGGTTTCTGGCGAATGCTCGCCACCTGCCAATCAGTCGCACGCGAGATCTTTCGTACGGCCGCCAATCGGTTGCGAAATTTCGAAGGCTACTCCCAGCAAAGGGAAAAACTCGTTTCGCTTGGGACCATGGCCGCGGGCTTGGCTCACGAACTGAACAATCCCGCCACAGCCGCGCGTCGGGCAGTTGCACACCTGCAGGATACCGCCGACAAAGTGCAATGCTTTGTTTGCAACCTGAGCAAGGCTCTTGAACCTGAACATTGGGACAACCTTCTCAATGCTGCAGACCAGGCCTCAGCGAGAAAACCTCCCGCGTTGGACCACCTCGCTCGCAGCGATCAAGCGGATACAATCGGCAATTGGCTCAACGCCCATGGTCTCGCCGACGCCTGGGACCTGGCGCCAACTTTTGTGAACGCTGGAATAGACGTCGCGTGGCTCAGCGACTTGACGAAGAAGATTCCAGCGGCAAGCCATGCCGACGCCGTGGGCTGGCTGGAAGCAAGGTTGAATCTAAAATCTCTCGTCAACCAGGTCGATCAAAGCACCGGACGGGTGGCGGAATTGGTCAAAGCCGTCAAATCGTACTCCTACATGGACCAATCCCCAATGCAGGAGGTGGATATCCATGAAGGCATCGAGAGCACCCTGATGATGTTGGGTCACAAAATGAAAAACGTGACACTCGTGCGGGCATTCGATCGCTCCGTGCCGCGCATTATGGCCTATGGCAGCGAACTCAACCAGGTGTGGACCAATCTGATCGTTAACGCCATTGATGCTGTAAATGGCGCCGGCAAAATCTGTATCGGCTCTTCTCTGGAAGACAATCAACTCGTCGTCGAAATCGTGGACAACGGCCCCGGCATTCCTCCTGAGGTCCAGTCACACCTGTTCGAACCTTTTTTCACTACCAAATCCGTCGGTAACGGCACCGGCCTCGGCCTCGTCATAAGTAACCGCATCGTCGCCGACCGTCATGGAGGTGAAATAGAAGTTGAATCCCGCCCGGGCGAAACGCGTTTCAAGGTCCGCCTTCCCGTCAATCGCGAGCACTGAGCGCTTCGACGATAGCCTCCGCGAAGGCTTGCAATGCTTCCTGGGGAAAATCGCGTCCGATGCCGCCTTCGGATGATCCGATGCGCGTACTTGCCCGAGAAATTTCCCCAAGTAACAGTGCTTCAGCTTCTCCGCCACGCCAGCCAGCGGCTCATCCACTTCTTAACCGTCGGGGTAAGCCGAGTCCGATTGTAGGCATCGCCGCACTGGCGCAGCGCTTCCGCCTGCGTAGGGTAGGGATGAATCACGGAAGCCAGTTTGCCTAAACCGATCCGAGCCGCCATTGCCACACTGATTTCGCTAATCATCTCCCCGGCATGCCGTGCGACGATGGTTGCTCCGAGGATTTCATCGTGCCCTTTCCTGACGTGAAATTTCACGAAACCCTCTTCCTCGCCATCCAGAACAGCGCGGTCCACTTCCTTAAACTCGCGCACGTACGTGTCCACTTCCACACCGCGCTCGCGGGTCCCGCAGTCGCGGGATTCGTAGAGGCCAACGTGGGCGATTTCCGGATCGGTGTAAGTGCACCAGGGCATCGTGAGGGCACTGACTTTCTTCCGACCCAGGAACAGGGCATTCTGAATCACGATCCGCGCGGCGAAATCAGCGGCATGGGTGAATTTCCAGTCCATGCAAATATCGCCCGCCGCATAAATGCGCGGATTGGTCGTTTGCAGGTAATCATTCACCAGGACACCTTTGCGCGGATCATACTGAACGCCCACAGTCTCCAGATTGAGCCCTCCGACGTTCGGCGCGCGGCCCGCTCCGGCCAGAATCTCATCCACTACAAGCCGCTCCTCTTTCCCCTGCGCTTCATACCAGATCACTTTCGCGCCGCTATTGCGCTCGACGCGAGTGATCTTCGCGTTGAGGTGCAGCGCTACGCCTTCACGGATAAAGGCCTTTTGCACGAGCGCGGCTGCCTCCATATCCTCGCGATCGAGCAAGTGCGCGTGTTTGTGGAGCAGGTTGACCTGGGAACCCAGGCGTTGGAAGGCCTGCGCCAACTCGCAACCAACCGGTCCGCCGCCGATGACCGCGAGCCTGGCCGGACATTGAGTGAGACTGAACACGGTTTCATTGGTCAGGTAGCCGGCCTCAGCCAATCCCGGTATAGGCGGCTCCGCAGCGCGCGCGCCCGTCGCGATGACCGCCCGTTTGAACCGCAGCGTTTGTCCCGCGACTTGAATCGTATCCGGGCCGGCAAAGCGGGCCTCACCTAAAAACACGTCCACACCAAGTTTCGTAAAGCGCCCGGCGGAATCTGTAGGGCTGAGGTCGGCGCGAAGCTTGCGCATACGTTCCATGACGGCCGGGAAATCGACATGGATCGGGGCATCCAACCGCACTCCGAAAGGACCTGCCTGCTTTGCATCGAACACGGCGCGCCCAGAGCGGATGATGGCTTTGGAGGGAACGCAGCCCACATTGAGGCAGTCTCCGCCCATGAGAGACTTCTCGACCAACGCCACCTTCGCGCCGAGGCCTGCCGCGCCTGCCGCCGTCACCAGCCCAGCCGTCCCCGCACCAATGACGACAAGATTGTAGCAGGGCGCAGCGGTAGGATTCTGCCAATCAGGGGGGTGAACACTGGACAGGAGCCGCGCATTGTGGGCATCAGCTGGCTTAACGATGACAGGAGCCGAGGGGGCGCTCGTAATCGCTTTGTCGTTTTGCATGGTCTCGTTCGCGCCGATTTTCTTCGCAATTGCGGTCCTGGCCAGACGCGTAACGAACACCGCGACTGTAACAGTGGCCATCAGGCCGACGCCATATAGAATCCACTCACCCGTCGTGCGCTGCCGATGGCCGGCTCCGAGATTAACCAGCGAGCCGAGATAAACATACAACAGGGTGCCCGGAATCATGCCGAGCCAAGAAGCCAGCACATAGTGGCTTAACTTCACTCGCGTCAGGCCAAACGCATAGTTCAGCAGAACGAAGGGAAAGACCGGCGAGAGCCGCGTCAGAAGAACAATCTTCCACCCTTCATCGGCCACTGCCCGGTCGATCGCGGCGAAGTTCTGGTGCTTCTCAATCCTCCGCGCGATAGCATCGCGGGCCACATAGCGGCCGACCAGGAAGGCGGCCGTGGCACCCAATGTCGCGCCGATCGATACGCACACCGAGCCAAGAACCACGCCGAAGAGGGCCCCAGCCCCAAGCGTGAGCACCGAGGCCGGAACGAACAACACCTCCGCGACAATGTAGAGGCCGACGAAAATCACCGGCCCCCACGGCCCAAGGTCGCCAATCCAGTTCAGCGCTGCCTTCAACAAGTCCTGGACATGAAAGTATTTCAATGCCAGCACAAGGGCGACGCCGACCGTTGCATAAAGCACCCACTTCCACTTGGAGCTGATGCTGAAAAACGCTTCCTGCGGTTGCGGGGTGGCACCCGTCTTCGGATGGGTATGCATGGACTGTGAAGCTTTAGATAAATATGAGATTTGAATCCACAGAGGTGCTGACTCGTTGGTGACGTGACCTTTACGGATGCCTGCCGACGATCGCTCTTGCGGCCAGGGCGGTGACTATCCCGAACGGCAAATTTACCAACAGAAGATAAAACGCGAATTTCGGCCCCTGGTTCAACCCGAAATATCCCGCGCCGCTTTTCGGCAGGAAAAACAGAAACAGCGCTGCCAGCGGAGCCAGGACATATAGAAAGCCGAAGAGGTACAACCAGCTCCAGGCGGTCTTTATAAACATCCCGAACAGGACGCCCCATAACCCGCCCCAGAAGAGCGGTTTGTATATATCCGGCGATTTCAAAGGGATCGGTGCCTTTATCCCCAGTGTCCCGCTAAGTCCCAACGCAAACAGGACATAGCTGAAAAGAACCACCGCCGCTGCGCCTATTACCCCTGCCGCGAAACCAATCGCTACCCGCTGGCTAAATGACAAGGCATCTTTCATTGCGTTCAAGTCTGCTTCCATACTGCAACCTCCCTCAGGGCTTCCTTCCTATGATGGCGCTTGCGACCAAAGCGATGGTTATCCCGAACGGAAGATTAACCAACATCACGTAGAGCGGGAATATCGGCTCGGCCGCCTTAAGCCCGAAATACCCCGCGCCGCCCATCGGCAGGAAGAACAGAAACAGCGCTGCCATTGAAGGGAGGAAGTAAAGGAAACCAAAGAGGTAGCGCCGGTTCCAGACGGTCTTAATCAACAGACCGAATGGGATGCCCCATAGCCCGCCCCAAAAGAGCGGCCGGTAGATACCTGGCGCCTCAAAGGATGCCGGAAAATGTATCGGACCCTTTGCCCCGAGCCCCAACCAGGAGAGTACGTGGCTGAAAAGGAGTACGGCCAACGCACCTAAAACTCCCGCCGCAAAACAGATCGCCACCCGCTGGCTGAGCGTCGTCGCGTTCGAGTCTTTTTCCATAATGCTCACGTCGCTCCCTTGTGTGGCGGTGCGACCTTGATCTATTTTGGGTTCGTGCAATTTGTCGATCGGCTGGTTGCCGATCCGGGCTAAAGTAGTATTCATAGATGAGTCTCCTTTCAGTTCGGTTTAGACCAGGTTAATTTCGACATCGATGTTCCCTCGCGTGGCTTTGGAGTAAGGGCACGTTTGGTGCGCGCCGTCTAAAATCGACTGCGCGACCTGACGCTCCAGACCCGGCAGGCTGACGTTGAGACGAGCCTGGAGAAAGTACCCGTCGTCGCCAGTGCAAAGATCCACTTCGGAGTCGGTGGCCATGTCCGGCGGGAGCCTTACCTTCATTTTCGCGGCGACAATCTTTATCGCACTTGTGAAACAAGCCGACCAGCCAACGGCAAACAACTGCTCCGGGTTGGTGCCGCTACCGGGGGTGCCAGGAACGGAAAGCTTTACGTCCAGCCGGCCATCAGAGGTACGGGACGTGCCTCCCTCCCGGCCACCGGTCGTGTGGGCCTTGGCGGTGTAGAGCACTTTCGCGGGTTGAGTCAGGGTACTTTCTTCGGACGTTTTCGTTTTGTTCATAGTTGAATTTCTCCTTTGATTTAATTGTTGGCAGTTGATTTGTGTGTGGTCATCGTCTCATTTCTTTCTGCTGGGGTGGTTCTCAGCATCAAGGTGCGTAACGGGTGAAGATAAAGTCGCGAGATTTGATAGCCTGGTGGCAGGGAAAGCAGCTTTGCATGAACCCTTCGTCGGCAGGTTTGCCGTCGTTGAAGTGAGCGTATCCCCAGCCGCCGGTCGTGGCGTATTTTTTTGAGTCCTTGACCATGAACTGAACCCCGTTCTTTGGGGCCCCGGCAACGAAAGATTGGGCCTTGCCAAACGTTTTGTTGTTTTCCTCCGACGCGTCGTAGCTCCAGGCGATCCGGGCAATGACTGCGCCTTCCGGGAATGGGAGCGTCCCTTCCCGATACGCCTTGATCGCGATATCGTTGCCCAGAATGGCACGGACATCGTCCAGTTCGCCTTCTTCGCGGGCCACGGAAATCAACTTCCAGTCGCGGTATCCGGGAGGGATGTTAGTTACGAAGATGGAGTACCACTCTTGGTTGTTGGTCTTCATCCCGACAGCGTTGGCAATCTGGGCACCCGTTTTGTCCTTGGGCCGGGGACTGGTATTCTGCGCTTGCGCTTTCTCTTTGATGATTGCAGCGGCGATGGTAAGCGCGGAGACAGTAACGAAGGTGACAAAATAGTTTTTCATATTCTTGTATTTGGTGTTTGGTTCAACGTTGGCGCACGAGCGAGCCGTGCTTCGGTGTTTCACATTTGGTTCAACGCTACATCGAGGTGTGAGTTCTGGCGGCGACCGCCGAATTCATCCGCGTGAAGCGACACAAATTCCCGGATGCTCATTGCCGGCCTGTCAGTCACGCGCTGCACGCCGTCCGCCAAGCGGTCGTATCGACCGGCGCGATGTAACTCGCCCATCGTCACGAGATGCCCGATCAGGTGATCTGGTACGCCCTGGTTTTTCAGAGCCTGTTCCCAATCCTCCGGGGGAACATCAGAGTACGTGACCTCACGGTTCAGCGCGTCCGAGAACTCTCGTGCGACTCCGTGCATGTCCTGCGACCGTGGACCCGTGAGTTCGTACGTCTGACCTAAGTGTGGCTTAGGATCGGCGAGGACAGCAGCGACCACCCGAGCGACATCAGTTGCAGCAACCGGAGAGGTCTTGCCCTGGCCAAACGGCAGTTCGATGCGGCCCCGGTCGCGGACGCTCGGACCCGCGAGCGGGAAAAAGCTCTCCAAAAACATTGTCGGACGGATGGTGACGACTGGCGCGCCTGACCAGGCGAGCACCTGCTCGCTCAGCCAGTGCTGCCGCTGCTGAGGGCTCGAGGTGGTGTTCTGGATGCTCATCTGGGAGACTGTCATTTGCGACATGTTGACCAGCGCGTCCACTCCCACTTCCCGGGCCACGGCCGCCATGGTCACGGTCGCCTCCAGGTACCCGGGGGACACGGACATGCCGAAGTAGACTCGCCGACAGCCGCCGACGACCCGATAGACGTCAGCCGGTTCGAGCAGGTCTCCGATGACCACCTCGGCGCCAGCGGCCCGCAACGCCCCCGCCCGCTCGTCCTCGCGCCGGACCATGGCGCGCACCGGAAGCCCGCGCTCGAGGAGCAGCCCAGTCACGGTTCGCCCGACTGCCCCCAGTTGACCGGCTGCCCCCGTTACGAGGATCGGTCCAGTATCGGCCGTACGCATGATTTGAGTCGTTTTCATGCTAACGTTCTTTCGTCCTTCAAATGGCTCTGCAACCGTGAAGGGACGGGACCGGACTTACCTGAACCGCGGCAGCTTAATACTCTCATTGCAACCTCCTCGGGTGACTTTCGTGATCTTGTTTTCACGCAAGTAGCTATACGTCTCGCAGCCAATTCATGAATGTTCGTGATTACGGATTGAAAGCCGCGGGCGAAATCGGCCTTGCGCCTGCTTCACTGTTGGGCGGCAATGTCCGTTGTTCGTCAGTGTGCTCAGGCATGCGAAGCAGCCCAGGAGTGAGGTGAATTTCGCCATCTGCCATCGCAAGACCGATCCCTCCGGGGTGAAGAGTCGGTAAACTCATTTTCAGATTTCGCCGCCATGGCGTAGTAGTTTACTGATGAATTCGCCGTGCGCCCTTAGTCGAGTTGAAGGCGCGTCCCAGCAGTATGATGTTGCCTATTACAGGTCTCCGGCGTCATATGAAGCTGAGACCATCGCGGGTCTCAGTGTAATGGATGACATCGAATCTGTGATGCGCCGGGTCGCGAGCCTGGGCTCCGCCGGCGCGATTGCGCGCAAGAGTGGCAAGGAGGCTGCCGCAGATGAGTACTTTCGCGAAGCGTTGGCATTGGCCATCGAGGCAGTGAATCAGGCAGCTGAGGGCGGCTCGACCTCTGCCCGGCTGAATATCCTGAGAACGACCGCGCTGTTGGCTTTGGAGTGCGGTGACGTGACCGAGACCCGACGGCTAATTGATGAAGCGGCCACGTTAGATCCGTCCACTATCTACGCAGACGAGTGGGCGCAACTCCGCGATATAGCGGCCTGGACAGACTCGTGGTTGATTGCAGCGGTGCGTCGGGAGCCCCCGGATGAGGCGGCGCTAAACCTGTTGGTCGATCGTTATTGGAGGGCTTTGTTTGGGCGCTGCCAGGTTTTGACGGTGGACCGCGAAAAGGCCCTGGACCTTGCGCAAGAGTCGTGGCGCCGGATGCTGCGCGCGCGCAATTCGCTGAAGCCGGGTGGAAATTTTCCGGCGTATCTTACCACAATCGCAACGAACGCGTGGCGGGACGTGCACAGGTCAGCTCGCCGGGCTGGACCCCTGGCCGAAGAGCGGCTGGCGTCGCTCGACGCGCCGCTGCCAGGCGAGGGTGATGAAACGATCGTGCTGGCGGATGTGCTGCCGGATTTGAATGCTCTCAGCGCGAACAAGCAAAGACTGCTCGCGATGGACATCGACAGGGCGCTGGAACAATTGACGCCGCTGTTGCGTGATGTGATTGTCGCGCGGTTTATCACGGGTGAATCCTGCGCGGAAATCGGCCGGCGGTTCAATCGGACGGAACAGACGGTCAGTGGGTGGGTGCGTGAAGCGGTTCGAATTATGAAAGGGTATCTTGAGGAGCCAGACACGCCTCCCGATAAAAAATCATGAAAACCGCAATTCCTATCGCACAACTCCTTCGCTGGCGTCTAGCACTCGCTGAAGCCGAAGCGCCGCCTGCGCCGGGCGCGACGCGGTTGTTGGAGTTGGTGCGACCGTGGTGGGAAGTCCTGCCGGAGCGATTTGAAAAGCTCATTCAGCGCCTGGGCGCGATTGAAGTGGCCTATGGGCACGCGATGGCAGAACCATCTCCGGCACGGCCTTGTCATCGGGTGGCGGTTTTGATTGCGCGCGCATCAGAGGAGTCGGAGAGCTCGGCGCGGGTTCTTTATTTGGCGGTACGCGACCGGCGGCTGCGGTTGCGCTTTCATTTGGAAAAGGCACCGGCCAATCTGCCGCCAACGGTTGAAGTCACGTTCATTTCCGAGCAGAGCGGCCAGCCATTATTCTGCGCGCCTGCGGCGGTGTCGGTTGACAGTGAGTATCGCCTGGAAGCGGATCTGTCGGCGGAGCTTGCCCGCGATTGGGAGCAACTGAAAGTGATGGACCGAATGCCCTTCCGTTTTATTGTTCGGGCGGATACAACTTCGTGAGCCGCTCAGGTGTTGGCGCGGCAGAGCAGAATGCGCTTCGTCTGGTTCTGGACCTTCTGGCACTGGAGCAAGGAAAGCTTCCGGACGGGCGCCCTCTTGCGCAGCCCGCTGCACGGCATCGGCAGTCACTGGGACGAATGGTTTCGCCATGAAGCTTCGGAAAATGATCTAAAAGCAATCGAGGCTGTGGGGCGAAGTGAATCGGCGCAGCGCGAATTCATCGCCTGGGTATTTCGGCATTGGGCGCGCGAAACAGCATGGCGGGGAAATCGGATGGTGCCCCGCTTTGTGGCCGGCCAACTCGCGCATCTGCCGCCGTTCAACCAGTGGCCGACATTTGAAAAATATCGAACGGGTTATCGCGCGAACGGAATCTCCGCGCTTGTTTTGACGGATACGAATGCCGGAAAAGCTGAAGACGTTCGTGCTGTCGAAGCAATTGCATTGCCGCTGGACTCGACCGTGGAGATGACGGCCTCGGAGGGCTTTCAAGCTGATGGCGCTGAACTTGACGCGGCCCGATCCGCCGTAAAGAGCCTGTTGCGCGGCAAAGGTCTGCTGATTTTCCTGACAAGGTGGGTCACTGGCGGGCGCAGGCCATATCCGCGGTGGTTCTCAGTGGCGCTGTTTTTCGGATGGGGCACGGTGGCCGCGGTAATATTGTTTCTGCTGACGGGACCCGAGCCGGGAACGGAGTTGCTCACATTCAGCGCAGCGTTGCTGTCGCTTTGGTGCGGGCTGATCCTCGTGAGCCTTGCCGTGGCAGCAACGGAGAGCTATCGCGCATGGCGGATGGGAATGGAATTGAGCAGACGTTTGGAGGAGAGCCAGGTGCGACTTCGGATGAATGGTGGACTGACGCTCAAAGGTGGTTCGGCCGGACTGCCATTCTGTCTTAATATATTAATGGCACTTTACAAAGGGCGCCCCAGGGCGACGCGTCGTTCGTGGATATGGCGTCGTTTGTTTTGCCAGATGCACTCCGAGTCGAAATTTTGGGCTGGCACAGGCGTGATTACGCCCAACGGCTCTCTCCTGCCCGTCGTGCTTGCGCCGAAGCTTCGCGCGTCTCTCAAGCACGACCAGATTCGGCACGTCATTACACCGCGGCAACGGGAAGCCAGCGCGCGATTCATCGATCAGTTAGCCGAAGGCTCGGCGGTGGCCGTTCGGAAGGAAGGGGCAACTGAACTGTCCTTTCCAGAAATGCGAGTCGGGTTCGCGGCGGAAAAACCCCGTCTGCGCATTCATCGCTGTCGGCACGCCGGACACGCGATGATGGCGCTGGGTGGTTTCAGTGACCGGTGGCAGATGGCATCCAATGCTTTCGCGCTGATTGTGAGCGTTATCATGGTGGCTGCGTTGCCGGATTTGCGGAGCGTACTGCTGCCGCATCCCGCGCCGGTGGCCGTGGAACCTGCCTCGCCGTCTCCTTATTACGTTTGGGTGAGCCTTAACACCACGCGCCCGGAGTACTTCAGGGCGGTGCTGGAGTCCGGCTATTGGTCGAACCGCCGTGCCGACGTGAAGCAATACAGCGGCGTGAACGCGTCGGTGCGGGCGGAGATCCAACTCCACAGGTTGATTGGAAGCGCCGCCTCAAACGATGATGACGGCGCCGTTTGGATCGAACGCCGCCGTCGATTCTTAACACGCGAGTTTCTGCCGGGCGAACGGGTGGGGCGCTACTCGATCAGTTATCTGACCCGGCTTGGCCATGAATAGCATTTTCAATCTTTGCCGTGTCCGCCGTATATGGAATGAGATGTTGACGCGGTTTTGGAGTTTGTTTCGCTGGCTTCACGCAGTGGCCGGCGCAATCGTGGTAATGTGGATGGGCGGCTGCGCTGATCGCGATGCGGTCAAAGTGCGATTGCATTCACGTCCTCCACCCACGCAAGGGATGCTGCACCTGGAAATCACGGCCGAAGTGGCCGGAGCGCAATCAGGCTTACGCTATAAATGGTTTGCGGTGGCGGGAGGATGCAATCCCCAGGAATCCTCGAACCCGACAACATTGTTCAAGTTTGCCGACGGTGCGATGCGAGATCGCGTCTCTGTCGAGGTGTGGCGCGGCAGCAAGTTGGTTGGGCGAAGCGAAATGGATGTGAAGCTTGATGAGATTCAGGCACAACTCGCGGTTGAGCAACTGTCTAAAGACCTTGAGATCGAGATTACTTCCATTCCCCCATACGAACCGAAAGGCGGGCCGGACACGCGCGCGGCAATCGCGGGGAGGGTAGGCGGCACACTTGCAACCGGCTACAGTATCGTTCTTTATGCGCGCGCGAGCGAAGTGTGGTATGTCCAGCCCATGGCTTACGCTTCGCACGCGATTCAACCAGACAACACCTGGACGAGTTGGACGCATACAGGTTCGAGCTACGCGGCGCTGCTGGTACGGCCTGGGTTTGAGCCCACGCCAAGATTGGACGTGCTGCCGAAAGTCGGCGGTTACGTTTTAGCGCGAGCGATCGTGGACGGCACGCGCTAGCGCGGCATTCGCACCTGCCGTTTTCAAGTTCCTGCCGCGCGGCGTAATCAAGGGGTATGAATATTCAGGGGCGACAAACCGCAAACACGATCACCACCAAAGACGGGACACAAATTTATTTCAAAGATTGGGGCGCGGGCCAGCCGATCGTTTTCAGCCATGGCTGGCCACTGAGTTCGGATGCCTGGGAATCGCAGATGTTCTTCCTCGCTTCGCAAGGCTATCGCTGCATCGGCCACGACCGGCGCGGCCATGGCCGTTCGAGTCAACCCTGGAACGGGAACGAGATGAACACGTATGCCGATGATCTGGCGGAATTGTTCGAGGCGCTCGACCTGCAAAACGCGGTGATGATCGGCCACTCTACCGGCGGCGGCGAAGTCGCGCGTTTTATCGGCCGCCACGGAACCCAACGCGTCTCGAAAGCAGTTCTGATGGGAGCAGTACCGCCGCTCATGCTAAAAACCAAAAGCAATCCTGGCGGGCTGCCGATGGAAGTCTTCGATGGTTTCCGCGCGGCGTATCTGGCCGACCGTGCGCAGTTCTTCTTCGATGTCGCGAGCGGGCCGTTCTTTGGTTTCAACCGGCCGGGCGTGAAAGTTTCCAAAGGGTTAATCAACTCGTGGTGGATGCAGGGCATGATGTGCGGCCACAAGAACGCGTATGATTGCATTAAGGCGTTTTCGGAAACGGACTTCACCGAGGACTTGAAGAAGTTCGACGTGCCAACGCTGATTATCCACGGCGATGATGATCAGATCGTGCCCATCGGCGCATCGGCTATGTTGTCGGCAAAACTCGTCAAAAACTCCACGTTGAAAATTTATCCGGGCGGATCGCACGCGCTCGGTGACACGAGCAAAGAACAGCTCAACAAAGACCTGCTCGAATTCATCAAGTCCTGAAAGGACAACAGCAAGCTTGGAGAAAAAATTATGAAAGCAATGAGGGCTGCGCAAATAAGCAAACCAGGCGGCAATTGGGAATTGGTAGACCGTGACATTCCGCAACCCGGTCCTGGGCAGGTTCGCGTGAAGGTGGAAGCGTGCGGCATTTGCCATAGTGATGCGCTCATTAAGGAAGGCTTGTGGCCTGGGCTCCAGTATCCGCGTGTGCCCGGCCATGAAGTCGCAGGGCAGATCGACGCCCTTGGTAGCGGCGCTACGGGATGGCAGATCGGTCAGCGCGTTGGCGTAGGCTGGCACGGCGGGCATTGTTTCGAATGCAAACAATGCCGGCGCGGCGATTTCGCGATGTGCGCCAATCGCAAGATCACGGGACTCAATTTCGATGGCGGCTATGCCGAGCAGATGATCGCACCGGCGGCCGCCCTCGCGGCGCTCCCCGATGAGTTGCCGGCGAAGGAAGCGGGACCGTTCATGTGCGCGGGTGTTACAGTCTTCAACGCGCTGCGTAATTCGGGCGCTCGTAGTGGCGATGTCGTAGCCGTGCACGGCATTGGCGGGCTGGGACATCTCGGAGTCCAGTATGCACGGCAGATGGGATTCGAGACGGTGGCGCTTGGCCGAGGAAAGGACAAGGAATCGCTCGCGAAGAAACTGGGCGCGCATCATTACATTGATTCGGAAGCGAGTGATGCAGTGGCGGAATTGCAAAAGCTCGGCGGCGCGCGCGTAATTCTGGCCACGGCGCCGAATGCAAAGGCGATCTCCGCACTTGTGGATGGATTGTCGGTGGACGGCAAGCTGCTGGTTCCCGCGGCACCGGCAGATCCCCTCACCGTGGGCGTGATACCGTTGATCATGGGGCGGCGATCAGTGGCCGGCTGGTATTCCGGCACGGCGAAGGATTCGGAGGAGACGCTGAAATTCAGCGTGCTTTGCGGTGTGCACTCCATGAATGAACTGTTCCCTTTGGAACGGGTCGCAGAGGCCTACGAACGTATGATAAGCGGTAAAGCGAGATTTCGCGTCGTGCTCACCACTGAACGATAGTCCTCAGATTTCCTGGTGCTTTAACCAAACCATCGCGGACAAGCATGCTTTTCGCGCACGGTGAGACAAGAAACCTGGTCTTTCCTGCTTTGAGAGTTCTTATGAGAGCCTCCCATCATGATAAAGAACGAAGGAGAACGAAGCAGCCCGCGCGGGCTGCCGTTTTCAAGTTTCGCGCGTGCATCGTAATGAAGGATGGATATTGAAAAAGAAAAACATTCCAAGGTGATACCATGACTACAACAAACAGGAAACTCGCCGGTAAAATTGCAGTTGTCACAGGGGCCTCAAAAGGGATCGGCGCGGCCATCGCGAAACAACTCGGCGCCGAAGGCGCAGCGGTCGTTGTCAACTACGCCTCAAGCAAAACAGGCGCGGAGAAAACTGTCCGCGACATCACCGCAAATGGCGGCGAGGGGATCGCGGTTCAGGCCGATATGTCCAGGAAGGAGGATATTGAGCGGCTTTTCGCCGAAACAAAGAAGACGTTCGATACAATCGACATTCTCATCAACAATGCCGGAATCTATGAATTCGCTCCGATCGAAAGTGTGACGGAAGAGCACTTCCACAAACAATTCAACCTGAACGTTCTCGGGCTGATTTTCGCCACGCAGGCGGCCGTGAAGCTGTTTGGGCCAGCAGGCGGAAGCATCGTCAACATCAGTTCGATTGTCAGCACGATGGGCGTTCCGAATGCCACGGTTTATTCCGCCACGAAGGGAGCCGTCGATTCGCTCACTCGATCGCTGGCGAAGGAATTGGGGCCGCGCAAGATTCGTGTCAACGCGATCAATCCGGGAATGGTTGAGACGGAAGGCGTTCACGCGGCAGGTATCGCTGGCAGCGAGATGCAAAAGGGTGTCGAGGCGCAGACGCCGCTTGGCCGCATCGGCCAGCCTCGGGACATCGCCGCCGCCGCGCTTTTCCTGGCGTCACCGGACTCGGCGTGGATCACAGGGGAGACATTCGTCGTCGCGGGGGGCCTGCGGTGATTTGAACACGCGCACGGCAAAAACCAAAGAAAAGTGACCATTTATGTCAGCAATTCCTGATTCGACTGTGAAGACCATCGTCCTCGTCCACGGCGGCTTTGTGGATGGCTCTGGTTGGGAAGACGTCTACAACATTCTTAAAAAGAGGGGCTACACCGTCAGCATAGTACAGAATTCGACGACATCGCTTGAAGATGATGTTGCCGTAACTAAACGGGTCGTAGCCACCCATGACGGTCCGGTGATTCTTGTCGGCCACTCTTACGGCGGCGCTGTGATTACAGAAGCTGGCAACGATCCAAAGGTCGCGGGGCTTGTCTACATCACCGCCTTCGCTCCGGACAAGGGCGAGTCAGTGTCCACGCTTATCAAAGATCCACCGCCGGGCGCACCCGTGCCGCCGATATTGCCGCCGGTGGACGGTTTTCTGTTTCTCGACAAGGCAAAGTTCTTCGCCTCATTCGCAGCCGACGTGGACACGGAAAAGGCCGAGTTCATGGCTGACTCCCAGGTTCCCTGGGGCGTCGGAGCACTCGCTGGCACAATCAGCGAGCCGGCATGGAAGACCAAGCCGAGTTGGTATTTGGTCGTGACTGAGGATAGGATGATTCCGCCGCCGGCACAGCGTTTCATGTCAAAGCGCGCGGGTTCGGCAGTCGTCGAAGTCGCGGGCAGTCATGCGATCTATGTGTCACAACCAGGCGCCGTCGCAACGCTCATTGAAAGGGCTGCGAAAGAGGCAAACAAAAAGGTCAATCGATGAAGAAGAGGAGTCGTTATACCGGCTTCTTTGGATTAGACTGCGATTGCTTCGTGTTTTGACAGAATCATGAACGAAACGCTGGACTTTCTGGTCCGACACGGCACCGCCGTTTTGTTTGTGGCGGTATTCATCGAACAGATGGGCGTGCCCCTGCCCGCCACGCCGTGGTTGCTGGCAGGGGGCGCTTTGGTCGGAGGCGGTCAGATGAATTGGGTCAGCGCAGTGTGTGCCGCCGTATTGGGTTCACTGCTGGCCGATGTGATTTGGTTTTATCTCGGGCGGCATTATGGAAA